>OLOO01000010.1_pt1 | contig 234648 bp, 199 predicted proteins | sample 1672621 | NCBI WGS metagenome assembly OLOO01 (sample SAMEA3136706, study PRJEB25190) | human gut metagenome | biome: human gut; feature: human-associated habitat; material: faeces | place: Austria | collected 2013 | reverse complement strand
GCATCAGGGTTTCCCCCATTGTGCAATATTCCCCACTGCTGCCTCCCGTAGGAGTTTGGGCCGTGTCTCAGTCCCAATGTGGCCGGTCACCCTCTCAGGCCGGCTACTGATCGTCGCCTTGGTGGGCCGTTACCTCACCAACAAGCTAATCAGACGCGGGTCCATCTCATACCACCGGAGTTTTTCACACTGCATCATGCGATGCTGTGCGCTTATGCGGTTTTATCAGCCGTTTCCAGCTGCTATCCCCCTGTATGAGGCAGGTTACCCACGCGTTACTCACCCGTCCGCCACTAACTCTGAAAAGCAAGCTCTTCATCGTCCGTTCGACTTGCATGTGTTAAGCACGCCGCCAGCGTTCATCCTGAGCCAGGATCAAACTCTCATGTTTGATTTTGGTTAAGATTCACAGCTAGCTGTTATCTCTTCCCGTTTTACTTTGGTTTATGTTCTTAAAAATTCTTTTTAGGAATTTTCGGGATTGTTTTGTTGTTCAATTATCAAAGTTCATGTATCGCTCATCAAGCGACTTGTTTATTCTACCAGATCTCTAAGTGTTTGTCAACAGCTTTTTTAATTTTTCTAATAAGTTATTTTCAAACTGCTTATGAATCTGTACTGTTTCGCGTTATTCTCGCTGACAGCTTGTATATCATACCATCTCTTCCAACATCTGTCAACACCTATTTTTAAGTTTTTTAATTTTTCCTTTTCCTCAATTGCAAAGTTAAATTCCACCCCTCTCGAAAATGAATCCTGGAAATAACTATTGTGAAATATGCAACCATCTTTCACATTAAAAGGCCGGAGCGTACGAAACAAAATACGCCCCGGCCCCAGTTTTGTTTTCACTGTTATCAGCCCCACAAAATGTCTTTGAAACCGTTAATAAACATCATAATATAGTTATGATCATAAATATACCTCAGAAACAGGCTTTCATTAATCTGCGCAAACAAATATCCGCCCAGTTCCGTACCGCTTAATATAGTAATAATAATACAGAGAATCCAAAGAATAATCATGCCTTTTAATAAGCCGACAAGCAGTCCACCCATTTTGTTCATGGTATGGATCACCGGAAGCCTGCTCAGAAGATTCAGACACCTGATAATAATCTTCATAATGACAGATACTGCAAAAAATACCAATACAAAAGACAACGCATTGAAAATGAGCTCTGTCACATAATTGGCTATGTAGGCCTTGAATGCGGAAATTCCCAGAACATCCTTCTGTGTATCATCACTGTTTGCCAATGCCTGCTGCACAATATCCGGCAATGGCAGACGATCAATCATATGCTCCTTGTCTGTATCTTCCTGTTCATCCTGATTCTTAAAAAGTGATGCTTCCACGCGCTGACTGACCGCATCAAAATACGCGGTATTCTGCCAGTTCTGACTCAACTGCGGTGACAGCTGTGCCGCCAACGCAATGGCGATCACTGTGGCAAACATCGAAAAAACTGTCATGATCAAACCACGGCGCCAGCCTTTAAAGGCATAATATACCAGCACTGCCAACGCCGCCCATGATAATATATTCATTCTGTCTCCTTCAATCAAAAAATACTTATCCTATGTACGTATTTCCCTCGTATGCTTATCTTATACGTATTTCTCTCAGTGACTGATCATCAATCAGCCAGTACAATCCGTCCTCCCATGACGGCATGACGCCTGTCACTGCTGTATTGAATGTCCCTCTGAAGCGAACTCTGCCGCCCATATGATAAATCAGCATTTCTTCATCATTATACAAAATCACCTCATCATCATCTGCCGTCATTCCACTGTAATCCAGGTCAAAATAGTACGTACTGCTCTTTTTGCCTGCTTTATTATAAATTTCCATACGGTATTTGCCGTTGTCATCTTCATTCTTAAAGATAAAACCTAACTTCTGATTCGTACAGAAAACACTGTTGATCTCACTTTCAAAGTTCTCCTGCGTCTCTATCTTTTTGCTGTCTGCCTGATAAAGCACAAAGCCTTTCTCCCCGAACAGAACCACTTCTCGGCTGTCAAGAAACGCTGCCTTTGGATATAATCCTTCCAGTTCCTGCGTATCCAGCAGATGGTCGCCCTCCACATCTGAAAAATCATAGGACACAATTCTTGACTGCATACTTCCGCTTTTCACGATCAGATAACTGACTGCAAGCTTCGACGCATCAGGTGAAAGGGCGATTGCCAGCGGATACCCCGTATTCTCAAGTGAAGCCTTGATACTTCCCAGGCTGTTTCCCTGTTTGTCATATAAGTTGATATAGTTGCTGGATGTATCTGAAAGTACCGCTGCAACGACACCCTGCTCTGAGATCTGTATCTCCTGAATCGGTACATCGGTGGACACACGCCCCAGCTGCCCATATTCATTAAATATATAGATTGTGTTGGCCCCGATATCTCCAACTGCCACATAATCTCCGGCTGACGTCATCGTCGGTGATGCCATCTCATAAGTCTGATTCCAGAGGACTGAACCGCTCTTATTGGTCATTGCAACACCGTCTTTACTGTACTTGACCATGCCCTTACGCATCATACAATAGTAAACAGACGTATCGTCTCCCCGGGACATTGATGTCACAACCTCATAGGAAGACGCCACTTTATTGTTCTTCACCAATGCATAGACCAGAACAACAGCAAGAATCAACACCCCTGCCACAATCGTCCATTGCATCCGGTTCATCTTTAACTTTCGTTTTTCTTTATTTTGCTGTTCCATTTTACTCCTCCGATAATACATTCAGTATAGTGAAAAATCCTTTGGCCGTCAACCTTTTTACCATACTCCGGAAAAGCCCTGCAGGGACACAGCAATTCAGCCCCAATTTACGGCAGTTTAAGAACCATTCCCGGATAAATATAATCAGGATTCTCAATCTGATTCAGCTGGATAATGGCCTTCACATGCTCTGCGTCCTGATAATAATTCCGGCTTATTTTCAGTAATGTATCCCCCTCTTTGACGGTATACTGCTGATAGACTTTTCCTGCAGTCGCCGTCCCTGTTGACGAAACTGTTGTCTCTGCTGCATCAGCCTGCTCCTCTGATTGATTTTCTTCCGAAGATTCTGCTGTACCAGTCTGATCTGCATCCTCAGTATCCTGGATATCTTTTTCTGCTGCTGACTGCTCCGCCTGCTGCACAATACTTTCCACAATATCAAAATGTTCGGCATTATTTGCCGCTGCGGTTTCTATCTGTGTCTCCTGCGCAACCCGGTTTTGCACAACCGGCAAAATGCCGCCGGGCATATTGCGCCTTATACCGATGGCCACAAGAATCAACACCAGCACAGCCGCCTGCGGTATCCATTTCATATTCCTGTTTCTGTTTTTTCCGCTCACCGCTTCCCGTCGTATATGATGATCTGTTTTTTTCTCATAGAGTCTATTTTGAAATCCCGGCGTTCCTTCACGCATCTCCTGGTTTTCCTGTCTGATCTCAATCATATAATTCTGCATCGCTTCATTTCTGTCATAGTAAATGTAATAGCCATGCTGTCTGAATAAATGTCCGTTTTCATAAAGATAAAAGGCATCCTCCCGATCTAATGGATCAGCCGTATAAAAAATTGATCCTTTATCTTTAAAATTATCACTGTGTATTTTTTCTATTTCTCCGTCCGCAGCTGCAGCCTGCCCCGGTCTCGACAAAAACCACCCCAGTATATGCCTGTTTTTAAAATAATGATTGATTTTGTCATACAAGGCTGTCCATTCATCCGACGCTAATTTGAACCGATCCTCTTTCCACTCCATCGGCACTACAGCAATTGCCGCACTGATAAAGTAAATATCCGTACTCTCCTTTTTGACCTTTTCACCAAGAAGAAGTGCTGCTTTTTGAAGAGCAGGCTTCTCTCCCGTCATCTGATTCAGATACGTCATCACATAATCTTCTATATATATTTTTATTTTTTCCCCGGGTGTACCTACCTGACGAATATTATTCGGCAATTGAACAGTATTATTTTCCTCGCTCTTAATCTCAACCATGCTGTGCCTCCTTTTCACTTCCCTATGTTAGCATAAGCAGATGTGATTTTTTATCAAAGGCTGTCGGCCTGCCGCTCACAAATGATAGACAATACTGTTAATCCAATGCCGCTTCTTTATCTCCGGTATAAAATATAAAAAAAAGGAAAAACTCCTTTTAATCAAGATAAAAAAAGGATTTTTCCCATGTATTCATCTATATGGATCAACAGCGCACAACCTGACGCTGCTGATATTTTCAGTCGAAATCTGCGATATTTACTTAACCGTGTCAACCCTCGGAGAAAGCCACTGGCCTTTGCCTGCATCGGATCTGCCAACGTTCCCGGCGACAGCCTCGGACCATTGATGGGGACCATCCTCATCAGACACGGGCTTCCAAATGTTTATGGGACAATGGAATGGCCGCTGAATGCCCTGACATTGCCCCATAACATGCCGTTATTAAAAACAGTTGAAAAAAAATACTGCCTCATCGCCATAGATGCCGCCATCGGAAATCCGGCGCAAAGCGGTCATCTCACGCTGACAGAAGGTGCACTCTTCCCCGGTTCAGCCCTTCGCAGACAGCTGCCGCCCGTTGGTCAGCTCCATATAACAGGTGTCTTTGACAATCTCACCCATCCCTCTGCCCGCACACTCCTGCCAGCGTTTTGTTATCCACTCACATACGCCATTTTGTCATTGAAGAATGAAAAAAGCCAATAATTCTTATCCTTCCCAGATAAAAATTATTGGCTTATCTTATAGTTCAGTTCTTCCCTCAAGGGCTCTCAGCAGCGTCACCTCATCGATATACTCCAAATCTCCGCCTACCGGCACACCGCTGGCGATCCTTGTCACCTTGATGCCCGTCGGCTTGATCAATTTGCTGATATACATCGCTGTTGTCTCACCTTCAAGGGTGGAATTGGTCGCAATGATCACTTCCGTCACATCTCCCTGAAGTCTTGTCATCAATTCCTTCAGACGAATATCCGACGGACCGATGCCAAGCATCGGCGAGATAGCCCCATGCAGGACATGGTAGACACCTTCATACTTCTGCGTCTTCTCATAAGCTGCCAGATCTCTCGGAGTCTCAACAACCATAATGACATGATGATCCCGCTTCGGATTAGCACAAATCGGACACAGTTCACTGTCTGTCAGATTCCAACAGCAGCTGCAGTAGCGAATCTTCTCTCTGGCTGAAACAATGGTTCCTGCCAGGTTCTGCACCTGATCCTTTGGCATATTAATAATGTGAAACGCCAGTCGTTGTGCGGATTTGGCACCGATTCCCGGCAGTTTCGATAATTCTTCAATCAGCTTGTTAATCTGATTGCTGTAAGCATCCATTAAAATCCAAAACCTCCGCCAAGGCCGCCTGTAATCTTCGCCATTGATGACTGAGATACTTCATCCATCTTACGAAGGGCTTCGTTGGCTGCTGCCATGATTAAATCTTCCAGCATTTCTACATCTTCCGGATCAACCACTTCAGGGTCAATTGTTACGGCAACAATTTCCTTCTTGCCGGAAACCTTTACCTTAACAGCACCGCCGCCTGCTGCTGCTTCAACTTCCTTCTCTTCCAGCTCTTTCTGAGCCTCTTCCATCTGACGCTGCATTCTCTGCGCCTGCTTCATTAAATTGTTCATATTACCAGGCATACCACCTGGGAAACCGCCTCTTTTAGCCATTGTTCTTCCTCCTGTTATAATAAAAATATTATATGAATGAATCAGCACTCTCTCCGATTATCTCATAAACAACCGAATTACGCCATACTAATCCTCATAAACAATGTCAATTCCCTGAAATGCCTGTACCGGATCAATAAACTGACTGGCATTCTCGGTCTTATTCAAAGGTACTGTATTCACCTTCACCAGCTTACCAACACGCTCACTGAGGGCATTCTCCAGAGCCTGACGATGACTCTCTTCCGCGAAATAACCATATCGCATATCATCCGCCAGCGCAATGATCAGCTGATTGTCCGGCCCTTCTGAAATGACAGCCCCTCTGAGCATCACTGCCATACTCGGTGTCAGATCACCGGTCACCTGCTTCCAACGATCGATAATCATCCGAAGATCTTCCGAGACTGCCTTCTGTTCCGGCTGCACCTGTACCCCATTCCCGGACTGCAGACCGCTTATGCCATCGGCATCTCCTCCGGCTGCACCGCCGCCCGAGGACTGGGAAGACACCACAACACCCTTCGCTACTTTCTGTTCAAGAATAGCCAACCGGTTCAGAACTGCATCCAGATTCCGCTCCATGGCCGGATGACAGAGCTTGATCAATGCCACCTCCACAAGGACACGTTTCTGGGTAGAATAACGCACCTGCCCTGAAAGATCCGAAAAAATACGAATATACCGCATCAGTACCGACGCATCAATACCTGATGCCTCCTGACGCATCACTTCCAGCTGTTCCGCAGAGGCTTCCACCAGATCTGTCAGATCACCGGAGCTCTGCACCATCAGAAGATTTCTCAGATACCATGTAAAATCGACAACAAACTGCGTCAGATCCCGTCCCTGCATAACGATCTCATCTATCAGATGAATAACCCCTGAAACATCCTGACTGCAGATGCTCTTCAAAAGACTGCCGAAAACAGAGGTGTCCACTGCGCCAAGGACATCCAGCACATTCTCATACTTCAGTTTCTGTCCAATATAAAATGCGTTGCACTGATCCAAAAGGCTCAAAGCATCTCGCATGGAGCCATCCGCCATTCTGGCAACATAAGCCAGCGCTGCATCTTCTGCATCAATGCCTTCCGCATCAGCCAGTTCCCTCAATCGTCCGGCGATGGTTCCTGTGGAAATACGTCTGAAATCATATCGCTGACATCTTGAAAGAATGGTAATCGGAATCTTGTGTGCTTCCGTCGTTGCCAGAATAAAAATAACATATGACGGCGGTTCTTCCAATGTCTTCAAAAGTGCGTTAAAAGCACCAATGGAGAGCATATGCACCTCATCGATGATATAAACCTTATACTTGCCTTCTGAAGGAGAATAAGCCACTTCCTCTCGAATCTCACGGATATTGTCGACACCGTTGTTGGAAGCCGCATCAATCTCGATTACGTTCATAGAACGCTGCTCATTGACCGCACGGCACATGGCACATTCATTGCATGGGCTGCCATTCACAGGGTGTTCACAATTCACTGCCTTTGCAAAAATCTTGGCAATGGACGTCTTACCGGTTCCTCTTGTACCGCAAAACAGATAGGCATGTCCGATACGATTCATCTCTATTTGATTTTTCAATGTTGTAACGATATGATCCTGTCCTCTGACTTCGTCAAAATTCGATGGACGCCACTTACGATACAATGCCTGATAAGCCATAATCTACCGCCTCTATCTAATTATTATAGTTCATTACCGAAACTGATACCCATATCTCTTGCTTCGCGGATAATATCCGACTTCGGATCAACGGTCTTAAGTCTTCCGGCCACTTCCTTCAATGGTACCGGAACGATCTCATTATTCTTAAATGCTGCCATACAGCCATACTTACCCTCAAGGATCATTCGACCTGCCGCTGCTCCCAACCGAGTGGCTACCACACGGTCATAGGCATCCGGACTGCCGCCGCGCTGCGTATGACCCGGCACAACAATTCGTACTTCCTGACCCAGGGCATCCTGAATCTTCTTGCCAAGTTCATAGGAAACCGACGGGAACGGGCTGTTCGCCTTCTTCTTCTGGTATTCCTTCTTGGACAGCTGTGCATCTTCCTGGGAAATCGCGCCCTCTGCAACCGCAAGAATACTGAACCTCTTGCCAGCCTTGTTGCGCTGTTTCACCGCCATCAGTACCGCGTCAAAATTGTACGGCATCTCCGGCAAAAGGATAATATCCGCACCGCCCGCAATACCTGCATGCAATGTCAGCCAGCCAACCTTATGCCCCATCAGCTCTACAATAAATACACGGCCATGGGATGCCGCTGTTGTATGAATACAATCAATGGCATTCGTTGCAATATCCACTGCACTTTGAAAACCGAATGTCATATCCGTTCCGTAAATATCATTGTCAATAGTCTTTGGCAGAGAAACAATATTCAAACCTTCTTCGCTGAGCAGATTCGCTGTCTTCTGAGTCCCATTGCCGCCAAGGATCACAAGGCAGTCAAGCTTCAGATTGCGATAAGTTGCCTTCATCGCCTCAACCTTGTTAAAGCCATTCTCACCTGGCACCCGCATCAGCTTAAACGGCTGTCTGGAAGAACCCAGAATCGTTCCGCCCTTTGTCAAGATACCGGAAAAATCATTCGGCTTCATCAAAATATAGTCATTATACATCAGACCTCTGTAGCCCTCTTCAAAACCAAAAATCTGTGTATCAGGATCCGCGTTATACAGTGTCTTCGCAACACCACGCATTGTTGCATTCAAAGCCTGACAGTCGCCGCCACTTGTCAGCATACCTACTCTCATCATTCACGCCATCTCCTTTGTTTAGAATATGTCCTCTTCTCTTGTTATACTATATAGTAAAATAAGCAGAAATTCAACCAGAAAATCATCCTCACAACACATGTTCTACATTTTTCACGAATATATGTTCTATTTTTCTACTTGACATGAGCAATTCACATGGTATAAGATAAAAGAACTTCTAAGTTATAGCAAATATTCTTTATGGTTATTCGAGAAGGATGTGCGAGTGCAATGGGAAAAGTTATTAAAGATACACTTCATGCCAACGGAGTAGATATTGGTATTTATACGCAAGACTTTGAAAATGAATTTATTTCATTGACTGATATCGCCAGATATAAAAGCGATGATCCAACCGCAGTAATACAAAATTGGATGAGAAATCGAGATGTTATAGAATTTCTGGGTCTATGGGAAAGACTTCACAATCCTGATTTTAAACCCCTCGAATTCGAGGGGTTTAGAAAACAAGCAGGTGCCAATGCATTTACAATGTCGCCTAGAAAATGGATAGACGCAACAAATGCAATTGGTATCGTATCAAAATCAGGACGTTACGGTGGTACCTATGCCCATAGTGATATTGCGATGTCTTTTGCTACCTGGATATCACCCGAATTCCAGTTATATATAATGAAAGATTACCGCAGATTAAAAACTGACGAAAATAGTCGATTATCCTTGAACTGGAATTTAAATAGAGAAATTTCCAAACTGAACTATAGAATACATACAAATGCAATCAAACAAAATTTGCTTCCGCCAGAATTAACACCGGCTCAGATTTCTTTTACTTATGCAAATGAAGCAGACATGTTGAACGTTGTTCTTTTTGGTCAAACTGCAAAACAGTGGAAAAATGAACATCCATCTGTCAATGGAAATATGCGAGATGAAGCAACACTGAATCAATTATTAGTACTTGCAAATCTTGAAAGTTATAATGCTATTTTGATTAACCAAGGAAAAACGCAAAAAGAACGAATGGAGTTGTTGCGTCAGTTAGCAATACAGCAATTACAAACATTAGAGAGCGTGAGTTTAAATAATCTCCCCAGATTAGGAATAAACGCACAGAAAGATTAAATTGCAGCCGGATAACTTACAATCGTCACTCTCTATCCCAATATTTTTGAAAGGATTTTTTATTATGGCACCAACCAATTCTTATAATGCCGACAGTATTTCCGTGCTGGAAGGTCTCGAGGCCGTCCGCAAGCGTCCCGGCATGTACATCGGCAGTGTCTCCCGCAAGGGCCTGAACCACCTCGTCTATGAGATTGTTGACAACTCTGTGGACGAGCATCTGGCCGGTTTTTGCAGTGAGATTCATGTGACATTGAACAAAGACGGCTCCGCCACTGTTTCTGATAATGGCCGAGGTATCCCTGTTGGCATGCACAAGAAAGGCATTTCCGCGGAGCGTCTTGTATTTACAACCCTCCACGCCGGAGGTAAGTTTGATGATTCTGCCTACAAGACAAGCGGCGGTCTCCACGGCGTTGGCTCATCTGTTGTCAACGCATTGTCTGAATGGCTGGATGTGACGGTCAGCCGCGAGGGCTGTACTTACCACGACCGCTATGAGCGCGGTGTACCGACCATTCCGCTGGAGAAGGGACTTCTGCCTGTCATCGGCCGCACCCGCAAGACAGGCACCACGATTTCTTTTCTCCCGGACAAGGAGATTTTTGAAAAGACATGGTTCAAGGAAGATGAGATCAAGAGCCGTCTCCATGAAACTGCTTATCTTAACCCGGAATTAACTATTATATATGAAGACAAACGTGTCACACCTGAGGAACAGGAAGTTTATCATGAACCTGACGGTCTGGCTGGATTCATCCGCGACCTGAACCGCAATAAAGAAGCACTGCATGATATTGTCTACTTTAAAGGCGAGTCTGAAGGCATCACTGTTGAAGGTGCTTTTCAATATGTGAATGAATTCCATGAGAACGTCCTTGGTTTCTGCAACAACATTTACAACGCAGAAGGCGGTACCCACATTACCGGCTTCAAGTCCGCTTTCACGTCCATTATGAACGCTTACGCCCGTGAAATAGGCATTTTGAAAGAGAAAGACGGCAATTTTACCGGTGCTGATATACGAAACGGTATGACAGCCGTCATCTCCATCAAGCATCCGGACCCGCGTTTTGAAGGTCAGACCAAGACCAAACTGGACAACCAGGATGCTGCCCGTGCCACTGGAAAGATTGTCAATGAAGAAGTCGTTCGTTATTTCGACAAGAATCTGGATACCTTGAAGGTTGTGCTTTCCTGTGCAGAGAAAGCAGCCAAGATCCGTAAGACCGAGGAAAAGGCCCGTACCAACCTGCTGACCAAACAGAAATTCTCCTTTGACTCCAACGGCAAACTGGCCAACTGTGAAAGCCGCAATGCCGATATCTGCGAGATCTTTATTGTCGAAGGAGATTCTGCCGGCGGCTCTGCCAAAACCGCCAGAAACCGCCATTTTCAGGCAATCCTGCCTATTCGAGGCAAGATTTTGAATGTAGAAAAGGCCAGCATCGACAAGATTCTTGCCAATGCCGAGATCAAGACCATGATCAATGCCTTCGGCTGTGGTTTTTCAGAAGGATACGGCAACGACTTTGACATCAGCAAACTGCGCTACAACAAGATTATCATTATGGCCGATGCCGATGTGGATGGTGCGCATATCAGCACCCTGCTTCTGACACTTTTCTACCGGTTTATGCCGGAGCTGATTTATGAAGGCCATGTCTATATCGCCATGCCGCCGCTGTACAAGGCCATGCCGTCCAAGGGCAGGGAGGAATACCTCTATGATGATAAGGCCCTTGAGCAGTACCGCAAGACCCACAAGGGCAATTTCACCCTGCAGCGCTACAAAGGTCTTGGTGAAATGGATGCTGCACAGCTCTGGGAGACAACTTTGAACCCTGAAACCCGTATCCTGAAGAAGGTCGAGATTGAAGATGCCCGAATTGCATCCGATATTACCGGCCTGCTCATGGGTCCTGATGTACCGCCGAGAAAGGCATTCATCTACAAGCATGCCCATGATGCCGAACTTGATATTTAAGGAGGGAATGCATGATGCAGGAACAGATTATTCGCACGGATTATGCAGAAGTCATGCAGAAATCCTACGTAGATTACGCCATGAGCGTTATTATATCCAGAGCACTTCCGGATATCCGGGACGGCTTAAAGCCCGTTCAGCGCCGTACGCTATATGATATGTATGAACTGGCTATCCGATACGACAAGCCATACCGTAAATGTGCCCGTATCGTCGGTGATACAATGGGTAAATATCATCCCCACGGTGACAGCTCCATTTACGATGCCCTTGTTGTTATGGCCCAGGAATTCAAGAAGGGCATGCCCCTGGTAGACGGCCACGGCAATTTCGGCTCCATCGAAGGTGATGGTGCCGCCGCCATGCGTTACACTGAAGCTCGTCTTCAGAAAGTCACTCAGGAAGTTTTCCTGGCGGATCTTGACAAGGACGTTGTAGACTTTATGCCGAACTTTGATGAGACAGAGAAAGAGCCGACGGTTCTGCCTGTCCGTCTGCCGAATTTCCTTGTCAACGGTTCTGACGGTATCGCTGTCGGCATGGTGACAAGTACCCCGCCGCATAATCTCGGCGAAGTCATCGATGCCGTCAAAGCCTACATGAAGAATGACAAACTGACCACCGCTGACCTGATGCAGTACATCCAGGGACCGGATTTTCCTACCGGCGGTATCGTAACGAACAAAGACGAATTACTGAATATTTACGAAACCGGCAGCGGCAAGATCAAGCTTCGGGGTCGTGTTGAGGTTGAGCAGGACAAAGGCGGCAAGCTTCGCCTTGTCATCACCGAGATTCCTTATACAATGATCGGTGCCAATATCGGCAAATTTCTCAATGATGTTTATGCCCTTGTAGAAAGCAAGAAGACAACGGACATCATCGATATTTCCAATCAGTCCTCCAAGGAAGGAATTCGTATCGTTCTGGAACTGAAGAAACAGACAGACGTGGACAATCTGCTGGCACTTCTCTATAAGAAGACACGTCTGGAAGATACTTTCAGCGTGAATATGCTGGCCATCGCCGACGGACGTCCGGAGACGCTTGGTCTCAAGAGCATTATTGAATATTTCCTTGATTTTCAGTATGACCTGACCACCCGCAAGTACCAGAAGCTTCTTGCCAAGGAACTGGAGAAACAGGAAATCCAGGAAGGTCTCATGCGTGCCACCGATATCATTGACCTGATCATCGAAATCCTGCGTGGCAGCAAGAATATCAAACAGGCCAAAGCCTGCCTGATGACAGGCACTACCGAAGGCATTCGCTTCAAGAGTAAGGCCTCTGAGAGAGCCGCTTCTGCCCTTGATTTTACAGAACGTCAGGCCACTGCAATCCTCGAGATGCGTCTGTACAAGCTGATCGGTCTGGAAATGGATGCCCTGCTGAAAGATCATGATGCTACTTTGAAGAATATCGCTTCCTACAAGGATATCCTTGAGAATCATAAGAGCATGTCCCGGGTCATCAGTCATGACCTTGATATGATCAAGAAGACTTATGCCACACCGCGTAAAACCTCTATTGAGAATGTGGGTGCTGCTGTCTATGAAGAAAAGAAAGCCGAAGCTATGGAAGTCGTTGCTCTGATTGACCGTTTTGGCTATGCTAAGACCATAGATAAGGCTACTTTTGAGCGCAACAAGGAAGCCGCACTCTCCGAAAGCAAATATGTCATCAGCTGTATGAATACAGATAAGGCCTGCATCTTCACCGATACCGGACGTCTTCATCTGATCAAGATTACTGATATGCCGTTCGGACGTTTCCGTGACAAATCTATTCCGCTGGACAACCTGGGCAACTATGACAGCTCCGGCGAGAATATCATTCATATATGCAATCTGGCATCCATTCAGGATTCCATGATGTTATTTGCCACCAAAACCGGTATGTTGAAACTGGTCAAAGGCAGCGAATTTGATGTATCCAAACGAACCGTTGCCGCCACCAAGCTGGCCGACGGCGACAGCATCATTGCCATCTGCACTGCCGACAACTTCAACCAGCTTGTTCTTCAGACTGAAAACGGCTACTTTATCCGCTTCCCGATGATGAACATCCCTGAAATGAAGAAAACTGCCATCGGCGTCCGCGGCATCAGCCTCGGTTCCGGTGACAGCGTCAAAGCTGCTTATCCACTGGACAGCAGCCAGGAATGTACCATTATCCACAATGAAAAGGAATTACTGTTGAATAAGTTGAAACTTGTCAACAGAGGCGGAAAAGGCACAAAAGTCCGCATCTAATTTAAATCAAACAGTTGGCTCCTGTAACCTTAGCATTTTCGAAATTTTGCTGCGCCGCATATTATTAACAGCTTCTGCGCAAAACTCGCCCTTACGGGCTCAGACATTGCTTCGAAGCTGTTGCTATGCTCGCAAAATTTCAAAAATTACGCTAAACGTTTACAGGAGCCAACTGTTTGATTTTATATTATTCTTCTCTCTTTTATTTCCTAAGGCACAAATTACAACTTGCCCACTTATCTATCCAGCACCATCTGGTTATATTCTAGGAATCTGAAACCCCAGCGCTCATAAAGGCGTTTGGCGTTGACATTACTTTCTGTGACTTCGATTCTGAAGCGCTTGTATTCCGGATAATGGTCCACAATCCAGTGATAGGCTTTTGTGCCGTACCCTTTTCCCCGGCATTCCGGTGTAAAGTACATTTCTTCCATGAACATGCACATTCCGCCGACTTCCGATGCATAATAGCCGGTCACATAACCATATCCGACAACTTTCTCATCTTCCAGCATCACCAGACCGCTGATATATGGCATCGTCGGGTCTGTGGCCGCATCAAATGTACGCTCCAGCACCGCTGTGTCTACATCGTGTTCAACTGCCGGACTATGATAAAAGGCAATCACCATCGGCATAATGACCGCTTTATCTTCCGGTTTCATTTCTCGGATATTAAACATACTATTTCCCCCATTCCTTCTATATTCTACAACAATTTCTATCTCATATCCGTCCAGCATGGCGGAAGATTCTGAACTTTCATACGAATTGGCTCAGGATATGTCTGTCCCTTCAAATCCAGTTCAACTTTCTCAATAACTTCCGGCTCAACCGGTTCATTGACCTCAACCCCCGGAATCGGGAAATCAACAGGTCTTGTCTTCACTTTCTCAAGACGCCGTATCTCATCCATGCCTTCAATAACTTTTCCAAAAACAGGATAGATTCCCTTATGATCCGGGCAGTCACGCAGCGGGAAAAAGAATTCGCAGCTGGCCAGTCCATCCTCACCATAACCGCCCATGCAGACACAGCCCGGATGGGAATCCAACGGTTCGATCTCCGGATGCAGTTCAAACTCATTCGGAATCAGATACTGGCACTCCTTGTGTCCAAATGCCTGGTACGTCACGTCCACCCAGTTGCCCGGAACAATTCTTTGAATCGCATGGTGATCCATAAATCCCCGAGATGCCGCATAAATAAAACTGTTGACAGTATTCGGCGCAGCTTCCGGCAAAAGTTCAATCACAATTTTACTGCCGTTGGCCATATGTAAAGTCGCTGTAGGATGTGTATTCATAGGTATTTGCCTCCATAATAAAACAAAGAATGTGCCTCGGCATATTCCTTTAAACCAACAAAGCGTACTTCACATCTTCTCAGATGCAAAGTACACTTTCTCTTATTTCTTCACTTATTCATTGTATCATTCTTCAATATCTGATGCAAGCCCGGACAAGCGCCCAACAAATTAACCGATAATCTGAAGTTCCTTTGGATAGTGATTCAGCACCTCACAGCCATCCTCTGTCACCAGCACCAGATCTTCCACACGGACACCTGTATCATCTGTCAGATAAATACCCGGCTCAATAGAGAAAATCATACCCGGAACGGCTTTGTCTGTATTCACAGAAGAAACATCACCAAACTCATGCTCTGAAAGCCCGATAAAATGACCCAGACGATGGTTAAACTGCGGACCGTAGCCTTCATCAGTGATCAGCTGACGGGCTGTATTGTCCAATTCACAAAGAGGAATGCCCGGTTTGATCTTGGCAATGGCCGCTTCATTCGCCTTGCGGACTGTTTCATAAATATGACGATGTTCGTCACTCACTTCCTTGAAGTAGAAAGTACGTGTCATATCAGAACAATAGCCCTTTCTGATGCATCCCACATCAAAGAGGACACAGTCACCCACCTTCAATACCGTATTGTCCGGTTCATGATGCGGGTCTGCTGCATTGGCCCCAAAAGCAACCAGCGGTTCAAAGGAGTAACCGTCCGCACCCAAATCCATATAAATCTTCAGCATCTGGTCTGCCAGTTCTTTCTCTGTAACACCTTCATGAACAATGGCCTTGAACTGTGCCATGGCCTTGTCGTTGATGTCTGAAGAAATACGCATCAGTTCCTGCTCTTCTTCATCCTTGATGCCTCTTGTATTGTCCACAGCCAGAGAAGCATTGACAAACCCGGCTGCTGCTTTCATCTCCATCAGCGGCAGCAAAAATCTTGCTTTCAGTTCTTTATCCACACCCAGAGGTGCATCTTTGTCGAGATACTTGGCCACGATCTCCATAACAGGATCTGTGTCGGAATACCATACCTTTTCAATACCCACTTCCTGAGGTACTGTAAATAATCTGTTCAGGAAAAAGGCATGATGGCCGTCTTCTCTCAGATATAAACCATAAAAACGTTCAAAAGGTGACACATAAACACCGGTGAGATAATAAATGGACATCGGATCAACGATCAGCATCTGATGCAGTCCCATTTCCTTCAGGGCTGCCATAATTCTGTCTACTCTATTCTGCTTCATAGCAAATGCTCCTTTCAAATCTTCATCTGCCGTCAAGTATATCACTTTCTATAGCGGTTTTCTATAGTTTATCTGACTTTCGTAAATTTTATTATTAACGCATCAAAGTTTTCAACGCTTTAACCGCATTTTCTCCGGCAATTCGGCCTGAATTAACCGCAAAGCCGAAACCGTGTCCACTCATGACAACATTGTATACGTCCGCATCTGCGCCGCCGAAATCCACACCGGCTACATAAAGATTCTCAACCGGTTTGTAATCACCGCCTAAAGCTTCAAAGCGTTCATTGACACGAATACCGCCATGGGTGATCAGCATGTCTTCTCCGGCCTTAATGGCATAATAAGGGCCTTCTTCCATAGACAGCATATAACGCTTATCCTTGGCAAACCAACCGTCTCTTCCTGCATGACAGAATGCATTATACTCTTCCATAGACGCCTTCACTGTCTCTGCATCACAGCCGATAAACGCAGCCAATGCTTCATAACTGTCTGCTTTGCAGAGCACACCGTCCGCAATGGCCTGCTCCATGGTAGTATCCAGTCTTTCTTCCACATTCGGCGGCATATGAATCGTCTCAATCATATCCTTGCCGTCACTCAGGGTCTGGTCTAACAGTGCCTGATTGAAAACAACCCATACCTGACCATCCGGCTGACGCAGGCAGGCATTAAAGGATACTGCGAAATTATACACAATCCCTTCATCTGCAAAACGTTCACCAAAACGATTCAGCCACACATTGTATGGTTTGCCAAGGAAAAGATTCAGCGCATCATATCCCTTAATCTTCGGTGCTGCCGCTTCCATGGTAAAGTTGCCTTCCACTTCCGCACCCGCCTCAAGCGCCATTCGGATACCATCTCCCGGATGACGCATGCCGCCGCCCTGGCCTACCAGTTCACGCTTAAATCCTGGGTAATATTTTTCAACCATTTCATCGTTGCCCGCAAAACCGCCTGTACACAGAATCACTTTCTGTGCCTTGATCACCACTTCGCCGTCCTTCGTCTCACACACAGCGCCGCAGACACTGGCTTTTTCGTCTTTAAGTAAAGTTTTACCCTTGGCGCCTGTGAGAATGCGCACGCCTTTTTCTTCGCAGATTCTTTTCAGATTGCGGATGACGCAATGCCCCACATTCTCCTCAGCCTCTGTAATATGAAAAACCTCCGGTGTCTGGTTCGGGATATGATGCACCACGTCGCAGAATTCAACACCTCTGTCCATCAGCCAATTGACGGTATCCCCACTCTTGTCAATCAGTGTACGGATAATCCTGCCGTCAATCTTCCAATGGGAATAATTCATACAATCCCTGAAAATCTGATCTCTGTCCGCAAAAACAAGCTTCTTGCGCTGTATCTTGCTGTCCACACCAAAAATGCCTCTCGGGAAAAGGCCGTTTCCGCCCACCGCCGCATTCGCTTCCGCAACCGTTACCTCTGCACCCATCTCTGCTGCTGCAACAGCCGCCGCCATGCCGGACGCGCCGCCGCCGATAATCAAAATCTCTGTCTTCAATTCCATGTCAGAACCTCCTGTAGTCATTTTATTTCCTGCACTTTTATTAAAAATGCACCAGCTAATAGCCATCTGAAAGCACTTTATAAAAGTCCATCTTTACAGTACATTTTTGATACTAAGTACATGATACATGCCGCATTCAAACTTGTCAATTACGCAGAAATATCTAACATAGTACGCCCAAGCATACCGTGGATTTTCATCTTCCGCACATCAAAATTATCATAGCCAGATGCGAAACACACACATCAAAAAGGCCGCTGCCTATTCACAGATTCATAGCAGGTGCTGCGATTGTGGTCGGTACTTAGGTGGTGTCTTTTACCACCTTATGTACCGCTACCAGCAATCGGCAACGCAAGTGTGCCTGCTATGAACTGTAAATAGGCAACGGTCTTCGTAAAATATTGTGTTTCGCAGCGTCAATTATAATTTTAGAACTGTTTTCGCAATTTCGGATCCAGCAGATCGCGGAGTCCATCACCAATGAAGTTGGCCCCCACAGCCATTGTAAAGATTGCCAATCCAGGGAATCCTGCCACCCAGAATTTATTGAAGTACTGAACACCATCAGATACCATCATACCCCATTCAGGTGTTGGCGGAGCAGAACCCAGACCAAGGAAGCTCAATGTGGAGAACATCAGGATCTGATTACCGATATCCGTTGTCGCCATGATCAAAACAGAAGTAATACTGTTTGGAATGATTTCCTTTAATAAGATACGGATTCTTGACGCACCAAGCGCTTCCGAAGCAGTAACGTATTCATTTTCACGGACGCTCAGCACCACGCTTCGCATGACACGGGCATAAGACGGCCATGCAACAATAACAAGGGCAAACATGGTGTTAAACAGATTGGAACCCATGACTGCATTGATAATCATTGCCAGGATCAGTGACGGGAAAGACAGAATCATCTCTGAAAGACGCATCATGACATTGTCCACAGCACCACCTACATAACCGGCAATAGCACCGTAAATCGTACCGATACAGCCTGCGATCACAACCGTCAGACAGCCTGCCAGCAATGAATAACGTCCGCCGTAGATCACACGGCTGAAAATATCACGGCCAAAGTTATCTGTACCAAAGATATGCGCCGCTGAAGGCGCTTTTAATCTCAGGGTCAGATCCTGGACAACCGGATCATAAGGTGCCACAAAAGGGGCGATAATAGCCATGATGATCCAAAACAGACAGATGATGACGCCGAAAGTGAAAAGATAATTGGACTTAAACATTTTTTTCAAAGAATGTAACATCTAACTGCACCTCACTCTCGGGTCAATGATGCCGTACAGGATATCGACCACTGTATTAATAATCATATAATTCAGCGCAATCAGCAGCGCCACGCCGATAATCGACGGATAGTCATTGGACAGGACGGACTGATACGCAAACTGACCAACTCCCGGCCAATTGAAAATTGTTTCAACAAGTACCATACCACCAAGGAGATTGCCAAAACCAAGACCAATAACCGTCAGTACAGGAATCAGTGCATTGCCAAGCGCATGATGGATGATCAGTCGAACATTTGACAGACCTTTTGCACGGGCTGTACGGATGTAATCTGTGGACATAACATCCAACAGATTGGAACGTGTTGTTCTGGTGATCAGGCCCATGGTAAAGGCAGCCAGAACCGTACCCGGAAGAATCAGATGTCTCAGGGCATCCAGTGCCTTCGGAATATCACCCTCAAGCAGACTGTCGATAACAAAAAATCCTGTTACTGTCTGCGGTGCACTGAATGCATTGCCAAGACGGCCCGGTCCCGGCAAGATCTGCAGTTTGTAATAAAAGAAATACAATACAAGCAGTGCGAACCAGAAACTTGGCAGGCTGACACCTGTAACAGAAATCGCACGCACGATCTGATCAAGAATACTATTTCTCTTAATCGCAGAAATTACACCAAATAAAATACCAAACAGGGTTGCCAGAATGATGGCAAATACTGCCAGTTCGATCGTCGCCGGATAGCAGCGTGCCAATTCACTTAAAACTGCATTGTTGGTACGGATAGATGTACCCAGATCAAAATGCAGCAGATTCTTCATGTAGTATACATACTGCACAATAATCGGCTGATCCAGTCCGTATTTTGCCTTATAGGCGGCCACAATTTGAGGATCACCCAATGCTCTCTGGCTCAGATTGGCGGTTACCGGATCGCCGGGAACCAGTTTTGTCAATATAAAAACCAACGTCGCCACACCGAACAGCATAATCACAAGGTATACAAGTCTTTTTCCTATAAACTTCAGCCGTTCCATACGACACCTCTCTCTCTTTCGTTTTAGCTTTCCGACAGCAGACTGCGCATCGCTTATCTGCCGCCAAACATCTGATGAACAGATATTTCCGTCAGTCAACTGTTGCCTCCGAACATAAAAAATGTCCTGAACCAGCCGACTCACGGCAGCATCTGTTGCCGTCCTGTTTAAAATCCACAGGGCGCAGAAGCGATTTCCGCGCCCCGTGGAGAAATCATCCGAAAATGATGGATTATTTGATTGTGATCTGTGTCAGATCCAGTGAATATGGATCAGAAGCAGCGACACCGTCAAGTCTTGTGTTGTATGCAATATGTGCAGGTGCCTGAGCGATCATAAGCCATGGACCGTTCTCATATGTATCGTCCTGAATCTTTTCAAGAACAGCAATACGTGCATCGTTGTCTGTTGCATTCAGTGTATCTGCGTAAAGCTGAGCCAGATCAGGATCCATATCTGTTGTCCAGCCTGCTCTTAAACCAACGGACTGACCTGGAAGGAATTCAAGCTGTACGTTAGGATCGTTGTAATCTGTTGACCAGTACATAACTGTGAAACCGATCTTGCCGTCACGGTAATCATCGCCAAAACCTGCTGCCCATGGCTGGGAAACGATATTGACATTGATGCCGATCTGAGAAAGGTCATCTTTAACCTTCTGAGCAAGGTCTGTCAGAAGAACACCTTCCATATCAAGGTCACAAACAGGCATGTCGATATCAAAACCATCCGGATAGCCTGCATCTGCTAAAAGCTGTTTTGCTTCGTCAATATTAGTGTAATCTGCAGGGCGCTGTCCTTTTGCACCCATGAAACCATCCTGGATGATGGAATAAGGTGTCTCTGCGCCTTCACCGACGATTGTCTGGATACCTGTGTAATCCAGTGCTTTACGGATAGCCTGCTGTACCTTTGGATTAGAAACAGGGCCGCCGTATTCTTCGTTCATATTCATCAGAAGGAAACCAACTGTCTTTGTTGCAGTGTTGATCTTGGCAACATTGTCGCCTGTCAGTTCAGACATTGTATCATCTGTCATGTTCATGGCAATATCAAGGTCACCTGAAGATAATGTCATCATCTGTGTATTGGCATCCGGCTGGATCTTGATGACATATTTGTCAACATTTGTAGACTCACCCCAGTAGTTAGGGTTCTTCTCAAGAACGATTTCAGAATCAGGTGTATAGCTTGTCATGATGTACATACCTGAACCTGCACTTGCTGTGTCAAGATAAGCCTGTGCTGTATCTGTTGAAGAAGCGTCTGCTGCATCTGTACCGCCATGTTCCTTAACAACCGCGCTGTCAAGAACTGCCAGCGAGCTGTATGTCAGCTTGGAAAGGATTGCACTGTCAGGCTGTGTCAGATGGAAAACAACTGTGTAATCATCCGGTGTTTCAATGCTGTCGATAGTATCGCAGATGAAGGATGGATTACCCTGAAGATTCTTGCAACGATTAATACTGAAAGCAACATCGGCAGATGTCATTTTATTGCCGCTTGCAAAGGTAACATTTTCTTTCAGTTTAACTGTTAAAGTCTTATTGTCCTCTGAGAATTCATAAGAATCTGCCAGACAAGGTTCTGCTGCACCGTCATTGCTGTAGAACTTGAAAAGATTCTCATAACATGCATTAATAACAAGCGGTGGATATTTCTCGTAAACATATCCTGGATCCAGTGTGGAGAATCCGGCACCGATTGCCACTGTTACTGTTGTGCTTCCGCCTGCTGCTGAATCGCTTCCAGCTTCTGAAGAAGCAGCATTTGTCTCGCCTGATGCAGGTGCTGCTGCGTCAGATGAACCGCCGCCGCATGCTGTGCAGCTTAAGACTACAGCAATGCCCAGGGCCATTGCTAAAAATTTCTTTTTCATAACCTTAACCTCCTAAATAGAAATTTCTTATGTATGGTGATTGCGAAATACTCCGTTATGTAATGCCTACCTGTTTGTCGGCCGCTTCCGCAATTATCATCAAATTAAAAATCATTCATACAAATGGCAGGCCACATAATGTCCCGGCGCCACTTCCTTGAGTTCCGGTGCCGTCTGTCTGCACTTGTCGCAGGCCTTCGGACATCTTGTGTGGAAATGGCATCCTGAAGGCGGATCATAAGGGCTCGGCACTTCACCTTCCAGATGAATCCGCTCCTTCTGTTCTTCCTGATCAACCTGAGGAATCGCTGACAGCAATGCCTCTGTATAAGGATGATAGCGTTTTTCATAAAGCTGATCGTAATTGGCGATCTCAACCATTTTGCCGAGATACATAACGCCGACACGGTCACTGACCTGATAAACAACATTCAGATTATGTGAAATGAAGAAATAGGTTAATCCCAGTTTCTCTTTCAGTTCCTGCAAAAGGTTCAATACCTGTGCCTGAACAGAAACATCCAGTGCGGATACCGCTTCATCACAGATAATAATCTGGGGTTCCAGTGCCAGCGCCCTGGCAATACCGATACGCTGTTTCTGTCCACCGGAAAGCTCATGCGGATATCGGCTCAGATGATAACTATCCAGCCCCACCAGCTGCAGCAGTTCCATAATCTTCGCATCCACATCAATCTTGCCTTTGAGGTTGTGAATTTCAAAAGGCTCCATCAAAATCTGCTTGATGGTTCTTCTTGGATTGAGACAGGCCGAAGGGTCCTGGAAAATAATCTGGGCTTCCTTGCGCATTTCCTTTAACTGTGCACCTTTCAAACCTGCAATATCTGTCCCGTTTAAATAAATATGACCATCTGTCGGCTGCTGGAGTCTGATCAGTGTCCTGCCAAGGGTACTCTTACCGCATCCGCTCTCGCCGACAACACCAAAGGTCTCACCTTTCATGATCTCAAAGGATACATCATCAACGGCTTTGACTGTCTGGCCCCTTTTCTTGCCTTTAAAATAAACTTTGACATGGTCGGCTTTCACCAGCACTTCTTTGTCATTTGCTGCCATCAGCTAACCCTCCTTCTTCTCGGCTGCATCCGCATACAGCCAGCATCTTACCTGACGTTCTTCCGACAGCTGTACAACCGGCGGCTCGCCCTGCTTGCACTGTTCTGTCGCATGCGGACATCTCGGCCAGAAACTGCATCCCGAAATCTGCTCTGTCGGATTCGGCACAACGCCCTCAATAGTCTCAAGGGGCGGACGATCCTTTGTAATTCTCGGAATCGCACTCATCAGGCCGACTGTATAAGGATGCTTCGGATCACTGAAAAGCTCTCGAACAGGGGCTTTTTCAACAATTCGTCCGGTATACATAACAATGACCGTATCACACAGCTCACTGACAACACCTAAATCATGGGTAATGAAGAGAACGGATGTATTCATCTGCTCATTCAAACCTCTGATCAGATCCAGGATCTGTGCCTGAATCGTCACATCAAGGGCCGTTGTCGGTTCATCGGCGATCAAAATCTGCGGTTGGCAAGCCAGCGCCATGGCGATCATAACACGCTGTCTCATACCACCGGACATCTGGTGCGGGTACTCATGGGCCCTCACTTCCGGGTTGGCAATCCCCACTGCCTGCATCATACGAATGGCCTCTTCCATGGCCTCCTTCTTATTCATTCCGCGGTGGAGACGAAGCGACTCTGCAATCTGCCTGCCGCACTTGATGATCGGATTCAGGGAAGTCATTGGCTCCTGAAAGATCATGGAGATCTCATTCCCCCGGATTTTCTGCATATCTTTCTCTGATTTCTTCACAAGATCCTGTCCCTTATAAAGAATCTCTCCGCCGACAATCTCACCTGGAGGATTCGGGATCAGCTGCATAATACCAAGAGAAGAAACACTCTTACCGCTTCCGCTCTCGCCGACAATGCCGAGCTTTTCACCTTTATGTAATGTATAATTCAAATGATTAATGGCTTTGACCGTGCCTTCCACAGTCTTAAATTCCACGCATAAATCTTTGATCTCTAATATTTTCTCACTCTGATTCATGGTCTGATCACATACCTTCCATTTATCCATCAAACTGCATCATCTATTCACATCGTGTCAATGTCTTCTTTTGCATAATGTGACTGTACACTTTAAAACGCCTTTGTACGCCAAATAACTTTCGCACTTCGATGCGCCAATACGTTATAAGTATGTCTTTTTACAGTTTTTTATATGTATAACAAAAAAGATACCATACTTTATTTCAGAATTCAACACAATTCTTTCACAAATATAAAAAAATTTCCTAGTGTTCCCAGAGGAAATACTTATGAAAACTTTTTTGAGTACAGTCCCAAAATATTAAAAAGTATTTTCACAAGAAGAATACATTGTCTGAATTATGATATACTAAATGTGTATATGTACAGATAAAATTTTATTCATAATGAATATTTCATTTATTGAGGTACCTAACTATCCCGAAAGAAGGAATTTATATGTCTTTTTTGGAATGTCTTCTCCGACTGACAGCCTGGCCGATGACACCGCCGGTTCTTTACGGGCCTTTTCATTTGCTCGCAGCCTTTGGCGGAAGCGCTGTGGCAATTTGGGCTGCATGGCTTTTCTCCTCTAAAGATCATCCAAATACAAACACTCGTATTCATCAACAGAAATTTGACCGAATCATGCGGATTTCCGGTGTAATTCTTCTGATCGGCGAATTATATAAACAGCTGATGAATTTTTATGTTGTCAATGGCCACGTTTATGACTGGTGGATTTTTCCATTTCAACTTTGCAGTCTCCCCATGTATCTGTGTCCCCTGTTGATCATGATACATAACGAAAAAAGGCACAGAATTCTCTGTACCTTTTTGCTTGATTTCAATATGATGGGGGCTGTTGCCACCTTTATCGACCCCTCCGGTATTTTTCATCCGTACTGGATGCTGACACTGCATGGCATCCTTTGGCATCTGATGTTGATTTTTGTCGGATTCGTCATTATTTTCAGTCACGAAGCCGATCTTACAACCAGAGGCTTCCTTCGGACACTGCCACTTTTTGCCTTTTTCTGTCTGGCAGCCGAAGTTCTGAATGGCATTCTGCATCGCTTCAGCGCCGCCAACCTGTTCTATATCTCCCCATGGGAAATGTCCACCCAGCTGCTCTTTGGCGATATCGATCGGATACTCGGCCGTCCAATAGGCATTCTCCTGTACATTCTTGCGATGGCTGCCGGCGCCTGGCTCATTCATAATGTTGCCAGAAAGATTTCCGCTGTCTGTCTCACCGCCAAATCACTTTAATATTTTTCATCCGTTATACAATCCCCGTTATCCGCATCAGATAAATACCAATCGTCATAACAATAACGGAACACGGTACTGAGGCCAGTATGGCATTGGCCGCCAGGCCATCGTCACCGCCCATGCTCTTGGTCATAATAAACACATTCATGGCCGTCGGCACTGCAAACAGAACGAACACCGTCACGATTTCTTCCGTCGGCATGCCCAGGAAAATCGCCAACAGTGTCATCACAACCGGCCCAACGATCAACTTGAACAATAGTGCCAGACGGATGGCTTTTCCTTCTCCCTTGACCGAATTATCCACCATTCTGGCTCCGATCATCAGCAGTGCCATCGGTGTTGAGATGGCCCCGAGATAAGTCAGGGATTTCTCAGCCGCATAAGGCAGCGGAAGCCCGGTCATGGCATAGAGTACACCAAAAATGACCGCCAGGATCATCGGATTCTTTAAAATATTTAAAAGCAGCTTCCCCGGCTTCATGCCTGACATATCGCCGCTATATATAGAAAGGATCAGAACACCCAGAATATTGTAAACCGGCATGATAAATGTCAGCACAAGCACAGAACAGGCCACATGATCTGTCTGAAGAATATTCTCGATGATCGGCAATCCGATATAAATATAATTGCCTCTGTATGCACTGTGTACTGCTGCTGCAATCTTCCTGCCGTCATGAATACAATGGCTGATCACCAGCCACGCCAAAAGAAAAACGCCGATGGTTCCGCCGACTGTCACAAGGATAAATCGGGGATTCATCAGCTCAGTAAAATCACTTCCGGCCACGTCCAGAAACATCCGGGCCGGAAGTGCATAATAAAACACAACATTGGAAATAGAACCGACGAAATGCTCATCGACGGTTCCTCTCCGCCGCATAAAATAACCAATCGCAACAACAATAAAAACAGGCAGAATGGTATTCACACTAAAAATCAGGTCATTCAACATTTCGCCCATAGCATTTCTCCTGTTTTAAAGAACTAAAAATTACAATTCGCAGTTGTTGACTGTACGTGGGAATGGGATAACGTCTCTGATATTGCCCATACCTGTCAGGTACATCACGCATCTCTCGAAACCGAGGCCAAAACCTGCATGACGTGTTGAACCATATTTTCTCAAATCAAGATAGAAGCTGTAATCTTCCTCCTTCAGGCCCAGTTCTTTCATACGTGTCAGCAGCTTGTCGTAATCATTCTCACGCTCACTGCCGCCGATGATCTCGCCGATACCAGGCACCAGCATATCCATAGCAGCAACTGTCTTGCCGTCCGGATTCTGTTTCATATAGAATGCCTTGATATCCTTCGGATAGTCTGTCACAAATACAGGGCGTTTGAAGATCTTCTCTGTCAGATAACGCTCATGCTCTGTCTGAAGGTCGCAGCCCCAGCTGACTTTGTAATCAAATTCATCATTGTGCTTCTCCAGCAGTTCAATGGCCTCTGTGTAAGTCACACGGCCGAAATCAGAAGTTCTCACATGCTCCAGTCTTTCAAGAAGGCCCTTGTCCACAAACTGATTGAAGAACTTCATTTCCTCAGGTGCATGCTCCAATACATAGCCGATAACATACTTCATCATGCTCTCTGCCAGTTCCATATCATCCTGAAGATCAGCAAAAGCGATTTCCGGCTCAATCATCCAGAACTCAGCCGCATGGCGGGTTGTGTTGGAATTCTCAGCACGGAATGTTGGTCCGAATGTGTAAATGTTGCGGAATGCCATAGCAAATGTCTCGCCGTTCAACTGACCGCTGACAGTCAGGTTCGTTGGTTTGCCGAAGAAATCCTCTGAAAAATCAACCTTGCCTTCTTCATTCTTCGGTACGTTGTTCAGGTCCATCGTTGTCACCTGGAACATCTCGCCGGCACCTTCGCAGTCACTGCCTGTGATCAGCGGTGTATGCACGTATACAAAATCTCTCTCCTGGAAAAACTGATGGATCGCATAAGCAATAAGAGAACGCACTCTGAACACAGCTTCAAATGTATTGGTTCTCGCCCTTAAATGTGTCAGTGTACGAAGATATTCAAATGTATGTCTCTTCGGCTGCAGCGGATAATCCGGTGTGGAAGCACCTTCGATCTCAACTGTCTCAGCCTGGATCTCAAATGGCTGCTTCGCCTTCGGTGTAGCCACCAGCTGGCCCTTAACGATCACGGCTGCACCTACGTTCAGATGGCAGATGTCGCTGAAATTCGCCATAGCATCATGGAAAACAACCTGTAAAGGCTCAAAATAAGTACCGTCATTCACAACAAGGAAACCAAATGTCTTGGAATCTCTGATGTTGCGCACCCAGCCGCCGATTTCGACTGTCTGACCGAGATAATTGTCGCGATTTCTGAAAATCTCTCTGATTGTTGTTAACTTCTGCATATAAAATTCCTCCGAATTGATTTTAAAATAGATGATAATACGCAATTACTTTTATTCTACCACAGCTTTCCGCAAAATACCATGAAAAAACAGAGGTGTTTTCATATTAAATATATGGTATACTGATAACAGTTTTTAAGAAAAATCATCCGAAGGAGGTTCACGCATGCACAATCGATCAAAGCACACATACTGTGCATCCCTGTTCTTCCTGCTATTGATATTGCTGTTTGGCAGTTCCTGCCTTCTGACCGGCTGTTCAGGCGGCACCTCATCGAAGGCGGAGGCAAACGCCGGTCACTCCGGCAGCTCGGATGCAGACGGCTCCGGCCAAAAGCGTGCCGATGCCTATGCCTCCCTTGTTCCCACCGCATCCGGTGAGACATGCTATGGTGATGACAGCGTTTCCATTGACGCCTCCAACATTTCCGATGGGTATGTGATGATCCGCTACACAGGCCGCTCCGAGAAAGCCAAGGCCCAGATCACCATTCCCGACGGTACCGTCTATACATACACCATCAAAGGCAGCGATTACAACACTTTTCCGCTGACCGGCGGCAATGGCGATTACACCCTCAAAGTCTATGAATGGGTAGTTGACAACAGTTACGCCCTTGCCTTTTCCAAGGATCTCTCCGTCAGCCTCAGCGATGAATTCAAGCCATTTCTCTATCCGAATCAATATGTCTGGTTCACCGGTGATTCCCAGGTCGTCGCCCTGGGCAGAGAATTATCCGACCAGTCTGCCGATGATCTGGACTACGTGCAGAACAGCTATTACTATGTGATCCGGAATATTTCCTATGATAACGATAAAGCCGAGAATACACCCACCGACTATGTGCCGGATATTGACACGATACTGGAAGAAAAGAAAGGCATCTGCTTCGACTATGCCTCTCTGATGGCCGCATTGCTGCGCTCCCAGTCCATTCCGACAAAACTGGAAGTCGGTTATTCCGGTGAAGCCTATCATGCCTGGATCAGTGTTTACCTCACGGAATCCGGATGGGTGGACAATATTATCGAATTTGACGGCAAAGACTGGGTACTCATGGATCCGACTCTGGCCGCCAACAACAGTTCCAAAGCCGTAGCCAAATATATCGGAGACGGCAGCAAATACACTGTGAAATACTCTTATTAATCTTACATTCACAGTTTTCCTGTCAATCTGTGGATCTATGCAATATCCTGCATTTATGGAGGGAATGATCATGAACAAATCACCACAATTAAAACCACTTTCCAATCCGGAACTTTCTGCTTTCAGCAGCCAGTTATCCCTGATCCTGCGTTCCGGTATCTCTGCTCTGGAAGGGATTTCTATCATGCTGGAGGATGCATCTTCAGAGGAAGAGAAAGCCATTCTCAACGCACTCTCAGAGAATCTTCAGGAAACAGGCTCATTGAACGAAGCATTGGAACAGACACAGCTTTTTCCGGCTTATATGACACATATGGTCCGGATCGGTGAAGAAACCGGAACACTGGACGATGTCATGGCCGCCCTCGGCGACCACTATACCCGTGAAGATACCATTGCCCGAACGATCCGGAGCGCTGTCACTTATCCAATGATCATTATCAGCATGATGATCGTTGTTATCCTCGTATTGATCATCAAAGTCATGCCGATCTTCAACCAGGTCTTCATTCAGCTCGGTTCGGAAATGTCCGGATTTTCCAGAGTTCTGATGGACCTCGGCAATACCATCAACCGCTATTCCGTTGTATTCATTGCGGTTCTTGCAGTCATCGTCATCGGCTTTTTCGCCTACAACCACACCGCCAAAGGTGCCGCTTTCTTAAGAGGGCTCGGCAGCCATATTCCTGCCATCCGACGCATGCATCATGATATTGCATCATGCCGGTTTGCCAGCGGCATGGCGCTGACTCTCAAAAGCGGCATGGCTCCCGAAGAATGTCTGAGCCTTGTCCGCGAATTAAATGATGATGAAGCCTTTCAGAAAGAGCTGACCGAATGCGAACAATTACTGGAAAACGGTACAGATTTTACAGCTGCACTCCATCAGACAGGTATTTTCACCGGCGTCTATGCCCGTATGGCTTCCATCGGCTTCAAAACCGGCTCACTGGATCAGGTGATGTCCGATATTGCCGAACTCTATCAGGAGGATCTGGATAACCGTATGAGCAATACATTATCCATCTTAGAGCCAACCCTTGTCATTGCGCTCTCACTTGTTGTCGGTTTCATTTTACTGTCCGTTATGCTTCCGCTCGTCGGAATCATGTCCAGCATCTAAGTCAGGAGGCCCACTTATGGTACGATTTCAAAATCAAAAGAAAAGCCGGAAAAACCGCCGGGTTTTTCTGTCCATTTGTGTTTTTCTGGTCATTCTTCTGCTTTTTATCTCCGGCATTGATTCATTTTCGGACAGCACCCGCCGTCATCAGAAAGAAAGCCTGGAGCGGGCATTAAACCGCAGCATCGTCTACTGCTATGCAACGGAAGGCACCTATCCCGAAAGTCTGGAAGACCTGAAAGCGCATTATGGTCTGACCTATGACGAAGACCTCTTTTTCGTAGATTATCAGACCGTCGGTGCCAATATTTATCCGGATGTGACCATCATTGAAAAGGGGGCAGGCAAATGAGATTTCAATCCAGGAAACATCATATCATTGATATTTTATTTCCCATCTCCCTGTATTTTGTTTTCACTGTATCGGCCCTGACAGTGCTTCTGCTGGCCACGAATGTTTACCGTACAACCACTGAGAACTCGGCTTTGAACTTTAACGCCAACACTTCTCTTTCCTATATTACCGAGAAAATTCACCAGAACGATACCGAAGGTGCCGTATCTATCGGCAGTTTTGACGGTCATCAGGCACTGATTCTGAAGCAGCATTACAACGACACGGAATATGTCACTTATATTTATGTCAGTGAGGGAAATCTGATGGAATTGTACACCAAAAGCAGTGCAGATGTCGATGTCGGCTCAGGCAAAGTCATTCTGCCGCTGCAGTCATTGGATATGGAGATGTCTCAATCGGATCTCCTGCATTTGACATGTACCGATGCGCAGGGACACACCGTTGCGTCCTATATCAGCATCCACAGTGAGTCATAGCACCTGTCACGGGAAAGGAATAAGATTCATATGAAATATCAACGTCACAATAATACATCCAGTCTGTTTCTTCTGGAACTTATACTTGCCGTTCTGTTTTTTTCCGTTGCAAGTGCCCTCTGCATCCAGATTTTTACCAAAGCCCATCTGATGAGCCAGGATGCCAGGGATCTGAATTTTGCCGTCAATGAAGTCAGCAGTATGGCCGAACAGATGTCTGACGGTACATTGCAGGATGCCGCCGCCTACTATGACAGCAGCTATGCATCCTGTGAAAAAGCAGATGCCGTTTATGTCCTGACCGTCCATTATGAACCGGAAAATACACTTCTGAAGGCCCATATTTCCATGGATACCATCGCTGACAACCGGAATATCTACGCACTGGATGTCACTAAGCACCGACAAAGGAGGGCCGAATCATGAGAAAACAGTCAGAAAAAGCCCCGGCACCTTTTTTTAATATCGGCGCCTCTTCTCTCCTTGTCATCTTCCTGATCCTCTGTCTGGTGACCTTTGCCATCCTGACACTGACCAGCGCCAAAAGTGATGCCGACTTTGCAGAGAAACTGGCCCATCACAAAATGAACTACTATGCGGCCTGCAATACGGCAGAAAGCACCCTGGATAAGATTGATGCCGTCCTGGCCGATGCCTGGCAGCTGTCAGACACCGACACTGGCAAGAATTCGATAAATAACGACAGCAGCCAGCCTAACTCGACAAGCAACGACAGCAGCCAGCCTGACTCGACAAGCAGCGACACTGCTGCTGTCTTCACTGAAATCGAGACCCAATTGACAGCACTCGATAGCCGCGAACAGCTGCAGCTCTCCATGGATTTTACACAGAGTGAACCAGCCATTTCTTATGCTGTCGCCATCGATGACAAACAGAACCTCTGTGTCACGCTGACACTGACCGCAGCGCCTGCCAAAGGAGAGGCTTACTACCGCATTTCACAGTGGCAGGTTCAGTCTTCCGGTGAGTGGAAGGGCGATCAGACTTTGAATTTAATGAAATAAGATTTAGCAAAAACCAAAGGAGATTTTTATGAACGCCAGAGAAATACTTGAACAGGCCGTCAGAGAAGATGTTTCGGATATTTTTATCGTAGCCGGACTTCCTGTTTCATGCAGAAAAAACGGCAATATCATTCAGACACAGGAAGAAAAACTCTTCCCGAAAGAAACTGAAGCATTATTAAATGAGATCTATGGCATGGCCGGAGACCGTGATATGATGAATCTGCTGGTTCATGGTGATGATGATTTCTCATTTGCCATACCCGGAGTTTCCCGTTTTCGTGTCAGTGCCTACAAACAACGCGGCGCTCTGTCAGCCGTTATCCGTGTCATCACATTCCAGCTACCGAATCCACAGGAACTTGGCATTCCTGAAGCTGTTATGCAGTTTGCCGATCACACCAAGGGCATGATCCTTGTCACCGGCTCCGCCGGCAGCGGCAAGTCCACTACCCTTGCCTGCCTGATTGACCGCATCAACAACACACGGAATACGCATATTATTACCCTGGAAGACCCGTTGGAATACCTGCACCGTCACAACAAGAGCATTGTCAGTCAGCGAGAGATCAAGATTGATACGGACAATTATGTCACCGCTCTGAAAGCCTCCCTTCGCCAGAGCCCGAATATTATCCTGCTGGGCGAAATGCGTGACTATGAAACCATCAGCGTTGCCATGACAGCCGCCGAGACCGGTCATCTCCTTTTCTCCACGCTGCACACCATCGGAGCAGCCAATACCATCGACCGGATCATCGATGTCTTTCCACCAAACCAGCAGCATCAGATCGCCGTTCAGCTGTCCATGGTCTTAAATGCCGTCATCTCACAGCAGCTTGTGCCGACAGTAGACGGACAAATGGTACCTGCCTTCGAGATTATGAGCGTCACACCGGCCATCCGCAATATGATCCGCGACAACAAAGTCCACCAGATCGACGGCCTCATTGCCACATCAGCCAAAGATGATATGATCTCCATGGATATGAGTCTGATGAACCTCTGTAAACAGGGCATCATTACAAAGGAAACTGCACTGACCTACGCATCCAATCCGGAAATGCTGAAAAAAAGGCTGTAAAGCAGAATGCCTTTCCGCGGCATAATAAAAAAGGCCGGACTAAAAATATCTGCTTTAAGTCCGGCCTAAATAATCTAAATTCTTTCAAATCACTTTTTTACATCTTTCTGTAATTCGCTCTCTATTTCATCAATTGACGGCAATGAACCTTTAAAATTCTCTGGTATCAACTTTGACAGCTCATACGCAGATACTCCCAAAGGTTGACTGCTCGATTCTAATGCATATTGTGCCTTTATATCATCTTTTGATTTGCAAACAAGTAATCCCAATGTAGGCTCATCCTTTTCTGTTTTCAATTGATGATTAACCGCCACTACATAGGTTCCCAACTGCCCGGCATAAGACGATTCGAACTCCGTAACCTTTACTTCAACTACTACATAACAATGTAGACGAATGTGATAAAACAACATATCAATAAAATTTTCTGTCGTTCCAATCTCAATCCGATATTCGCGTCCTACAAAAGCAAAGCCATTACCTAGCTCTAATAAAAATTTGTAATCGCCTTTCCTTGTCGTTCAAAGAGATCCGTATCCAAAAAATTGAGCAATACTGCTCGCGACCACCCATTTTGAAGCACTTGATTTACAAAAAACAATGCTTTTCTCCGATTTCCATTACACTTATCTATAATAAGCTTGTGATGTCCCCACGGAATGGCAAAAATTGTCTCTACCTCTCCATTTCCGAAATCTTCCCCAACTTGGGGAAGGTTTGAAATTTCGCTGTATAATTCAGCAAATTTCTGCATATATCGTAAGTTTGTTTCCGAAAATGATTTTACATCGGGCAATTCTTTACGCAAATCACGGCTAATCTTTTTGTAAAAGCCCTGACCATATGAAAAACTATCCTTTCTGTCATGAAGTTCTTTACCTAGCTGCCAGTAAAATCGAAGCATTTCATCATTTACTTTTACCATTGCTTTAATTTGACTCTGCCGAAAGCGTTTACTCACTTCTGAAATCCATTTCTTATATTGTTCATCTATTTCTATTATTTTATCCATACTCACTCCACATACTTCTGAATACTGAACGTCCCGCAGTCACATCTATTCTAATCATTATACCAGTCAGCAATGTTCTATTCTTATCTCCAATTATACATACCTCTTCTGAATTAGGCAACGGGTGTAATTTCGGACTTTTTGTCAATTTTTTCTGCTAAAAAAGGCTGAACGCTAAATCTACCAGCGTCCAGCCCCTTATTATTCCTCTTTTTCTCTCTTACCCTGCAGCACCGCCGCCAGTATCTCCAGCACGATGGCCAAACCGATCATGGAAACCGCTGCAATCTTGCCGTTTGTACCGGTGATCGTCTGGAAGATGCCTCCCAGTTTCGGCACAGACAACTGCACCTTTCCTATGTAATTCGCATATGGGATTGGATTCATGTCATTATCACTGTTGGCATCGCCCTTCGTGATAAAATTACCCATAGCCGCACTGTTAGATACCACACGATGAGTGACAATAGAACCATCCGCATCCGTTCCATAGAAAGCAATAACATCCTCTGTCTGGATCTCTTCCGGCTGGATATACTTCACATACACCAGACTGCCCGTCGGTATCGCCGGTTCCATACTGCCGCTGATCACTGTGTAAATCTCATAGCCGAAAGCTTTCGGAATCGTAATTGGAAGATATGCCGCCACAATGATGATTAATAAAAGAGTGCCCAGTACGCTGCATACTGCAGCCACCGGGCTTTTTTTCTGCCTGTTGCGTCTAGCCAAAATCAAATTCTCCTTTGTCAGCAGGCAGTACTGTTCTATTCCAAACAGTACTGCCTGCTGTTACTTGTCTTTCAATAATGTCTATCTTGAACGTTTCTTCAGATAAACAAACAATGCTGCCAACGCTGCTACAGAAAGAATACCAATGGCTGCACCGCCTACCATCGGCAATGTATTGCTGCCGTCTTCTGCATCAATATTGGACTTTGGTGTTTCCTCGTCATCCAGGTCTACCAGTGTCTCCGGTACCTGATTATCCGGAATATCTGTCGTCTGGTTATCCTGATTATTGGCATCCTGACCGTTATTCTGATTGTCTGTCGTACCGCCTGCATTGGTATTGGCACCATTGGCCGTATTGTCGCCTGCCGCATTGTTCGCTGCGTTTGTACCATTCGCAGCTGTACCAGTTCCTGTACCTGTCGTACCGGTTGTACCCGTTCCCGTCGTGCCGGTTCCTGTTGTACCTGTACCGGTGGTTCCTGTTGTCGTTGTCGTCGTTGTTGGACCCGGAACAATGGTTGTCACAGTTGTTGTTGTCTCAACAATACGATCTGTCTCACCAGGCGTATAGGTGAATGTAAATACATTCTCGCTTTCATTATCACTCAAAGTCTTGGTCAATGCAAGGGCCTGAGGGATATAATTCTCAATATACTTATAAGCAACCACCGGCTTATCACCGGCATTGCCATAAAATGTCTGGCTGTCGGCAAGGGTCTTGCCATTGGCATCCTGATAGTTCACTGTGTAAGCCACCATATCGCCTTTGATGCCGTATGCAACAACGTAATCCACATCGCCGTCCACCTCGATCGTCGGTGTGGCAAGGGCTTCTTCATTGTCACGTCCGCTGAGACGGAAGCCTTTAACATAATACTTGTCATCCGTTACCTTGACGCTGTTGATGTCCAGGATAACCTGTGAACCAAGGGAAAGACCTGTGATCTCTTTCTGTTCCTGTCCGTCAATCGTGCCTTTATTGCCCGCATATACCGTTACCTTGTAGGTATATGTATCTGCTGCCATAACGCTGAATGCAGAACCAACCGTCAGCACTGCTGCTGCAAGAAGAGATACAAATAATTTTTTATATTTTTTCATCTTAGTTCTCTCCTTCCCTGTGCTGTCTTGTTTTTCTGGAATTGTTCAAAAGGATAATGCCTGCGATCAGGAAGATCAGACCGCCTACAAGACCGATCACCGAATACATCAGCAAATTGGATGTATCACCGGTCTTAACGGCTTTTCTGGAGGTTGTCAGATTGTTTTTCTGAGGCACCTTCTTCTCGATCACTGTGTTCTTCTTAATGGTCTGGCCCTCTTTGACCTTCTCAACTGCGAAAGTCATACGAAGCTTCGCCAGTGTCTGCTGGTAGCCGTTATTACCTGTCTCGCCTTCCACGCCGACTTTCAGGTAAACAGTACCACTTTCACCCTTGGCCAGTCTGCCAAGATAGAAATATTCATCCAGTGAGGTATCCGCCTGTTTCAGACCTTCACCGGCTGCGGAACTGCCTTCACCGCCCACTGTACTGCTGTCATATAAAACTGTTTCTTTGTTCTTGCTGTCCACATAGGTCAGACGGTACTCATAAGCCGCGCCTGATGCGGAATCCTGTGCATCCTCCAATGTCTGAAGGACTTCATTTGTCATATACCAGTCTGTATTGCTGCTGTCCTGATTCGTCAGCTGAACATGCAGTGTAATGCTGTCACCCGGCTGGATCTCAGACATAGAATCCGTCACATCTTCATCCTTGAAATTACTGTTCAGCTTGCTGCCGTCAAATGTTGCCTGCCATCCGTCAGCGCCCTGATAATCTCTGGCAAATGCTGTAAGGGGTGCCCCAACTGCCAGAACCGCTGCCATCATGAGGCACAAAATCTTCTTCTTCATACTCTGTACCTCCTATTAAAAACCAATGCTGGATTCATCATCGGATACGCTGACATCCACGCCCCAGGCACTCTTGATAGCCGCTTTGGCATTGTGCGTCTGAACCGCATCAACTTCTGCATCCAGATTGAATGAATAACCGTCGTATTTGTACTGATAAGTAACGGTGGAACCATCTGTCACCTTGTTCACCTGCTGTGCCACGGACTCATCGATACGGATCGTATCGGAAAGTCCCGGTGTAGTCTCTCCCGGTGCCAGTGCCTTTGTGTAATAAAGCACCATACGTTCCGGTGTGGACTGATCCTCGGCAACCACCCATCCGCTGTTCTCCGGAACATTCAGTTCAATGAGGTCCGGTGAAAGCTCTGCATTCTTCCTGCCCTCTTTGTCCTTCCAGCTCTTTGTGATAATGACTCTGACAAATGTATCAATATCGCCGCTGTTAGTCACGCTGATGGCTTCATCATACTGTTTGCCCGGTGTAAACTTCTCTTTCTCACCAAGCATATTGGCCAGAAGCTTGCCCTCTGTATTGCCGCTCCACTCATTGCCGGAAACATAATCTCTGCTGCTGACAACCTGGCCGTTCTCCACCAGAGAAACACCGATATGCTTCAGATTCATCTGTGCGGAATAGTTCTCACTGTAGTAAGTCAGCGCCGCTCTTGTGCTGCCTACTGTACTGCCAAGCAAAAGTACTGCCGCTGCTCCCAGAAGCAGGGCAACTTTTTTCGGAAATAAAATCTTATTCTTCTTCATGATAGCCCTCCTTCTATTCTGCTGTATCTGCTGTGATCACATTGTTCCAGTCTGCATAAGCGGTTCCGTCTGCCTTGTAAAGCACCGGTGTACACTCTTCCACAACAATGACATTGAATTCTGCCGGTGCATCCTCACTGTCTGTTGCCGGGAACGTGTAGCTGACATTCAGCTTCGTTGCCGTTGTCTCACCTGCCGGAAGGATCTGATCGTAATACCAGAAACCATCGCCGCCGTCTGTCCATCCTGAATCCTCCGGCTGATAACTCAGCGTGATATCAGATGGCGCAAACGCTCTCACACGGACAAAACAATCATAATCGCCTGTATTCTCAACTGAAACATGTTTGCCTCTGCTGTCCACTTCTTCATGCGGGATTGTCTGTGTAAATCCCATATTCATCTGAACAGAACCGCTGGCAGTTGAATAGGTGGTGAAATAAGCCATCGCACCGCCCACCTTCAGGGTACCCACAAGAACAAGCGCTGTCACTGCCATCATCAAAAACGGCTTCTTCAATTGCTTTTTCATTTATTGTTCCCCCTTCCTAGTCTGTGCTGACATTATCGCCAGTGTACTGATACTGTTTGTTCTCATCGAGTTTGAAATTATTCTTCACGCCGTAACCGCCGTTTGGACGGCCATCGTGTGCATTCTCAAATGAAACGCGGACCGCTTCATCTGCAAAAATCGTCACATCATCCGGATCATCGGAAACCTGTGTGTAGCTTGCGCCGCTGTAGGTCTCTCTGACTCTGACTGATGCACCTGCCGGAATCTGATCAATGGTCAGCTGCTGTGATTCCTCATCTGCTCCCATAGTCATCGCTTCAACTCTGCTCTCTGTCTTACCCTCCAGGGTCGTAATATCAATCTGGAAAACAAATGTTGCCTGAGCACCGGATGTGGCATTGAAATCTCTCAACGTCTTGTCGATCACCAGAGAACCATATCTCGGTGTCTGTTCCGGCTTGAGAACTACTTCTGACAATTCGTATACCCATTCATCATCACCTGTCTGATAATAATAATTATTCGGCAGGGAAATCAGATACGGTGTAAATGTGTACTCATAATTCGTTGTCTGTGCCTTATCCGCCATCACCAGGTAAAGTCCTGTGGCCAGATCCCCGGCTTTTCCTTCACCATCTGTCAGCGAAACCTCTGCTGTCGGCTTCGTATTGTCTGTCACCATACCGACCGCCTCTGTGGCCCGCTTCAGCCATTCATCTGCGGATGTACTATCGGATGCATCCAGCGCGGAAACGTCCAGCTGTGCAAAATCTCCGGATGCGGTGTAATCTCCGACTTCACTGATATCCGCCACCTTATACAGCTTCACATCCACCGTTGTTGTACCCAGATCTGCACTGACCCTGTCATCACCGCCGGTCTTAAAATCTATGGAGCAATCCTTTTTGCCGGTGTCCACCATATTCGCCGCATTTGCTTTCGGCAGAACCGCAAATGCTGATAACGTAAGGGCACATGCGATCAATAATGCGCAGCTCTTTTTTATACTCTTTTTCATCATCGCTTCATAACCTCCCTCTTCAAATCCAGATTACTCTTTAGGTTGTTTATTTTTCTTCTTTTTTGATAAATATCTCAAAAGCAGGATCACCAGTAAGGTAACGGCCAGACCAAGAATTGTATAGATCATATAGTAATTCTTAATCGATTCAACCATGGACTCGGAAATCGTTGCCTCCTTGTCCTCCTCACCGTTGTAAGCCACTCTCGTTCCCCTGACAAGGAGTCTGTGGGAATTGACACCATACGGTGTACAGGTAAATAATGTGACCTGATCTTTGCCTTCCTCAATCTTCAATGCATTCTCCAGTGTCTCATGATCATCCTTATCCACCATCGGCAGAATCTGATCCACCTCGTAGGCCAGGACCTGATCTAACACATGGATATAAAACTTATCACCATTTCTCAACTGATCAATATCGGTAAATAGCTTGGCACTGGGAAGTCCTCTGTGAGCAGCTACCACGCAGTGGGTGCTCTCACCGCCAATCGGCAGCTTCGTACCGTTTAAGTGTCCCACACCTGTCTGCAGCACATCATCGGCTGTCCCGTGGTATATCGCCAGTTTGATATTAATCTTCGGAATAGAAAGATAACCCATGATGCCGTCTCCGGCTTCATTCAATATCTTCCAGTATTCCGTACTCTGTAAATCTGTTGTACTCTCGCCAAACACATCACTGTATAGGTTGTTCTGGGTGATTGTCGCATTGAAGGCTTCGGCCCTTTCCCACTCTTGTGTAAAGTCCTCAGGTGTCATATCCTGCACGACACTCTGATAGTTGCTGATCAGCTGACTCTGTCTGTAAGTGTTCCATTGATTGGATACCGTCGGATAGACCAGAATGCCAAATCCCACCAGAAACAATAGCCCAAACAGGATGGCGGAAATCTTCTTCTTCATGAGCTTCTACTCCTTCTTCTCAGTCTCCGTATCGGCATCCCCGGTCACTGCCCTGTCTTGGACTGCCGGTGCCTCCTGTTCGTCTGTCGCCTGTTCGGCACGGCGCTTCTTTAACTTCTGTTCTTTCTTATATAATACCACAATAAATGCTACCGTCACAAGTAATCCTACGATTACCCACAACAAATAATTGGTGTGTATGCTGATACCGCTGAAAAGCGTCTTCTCTGCTTCGACTTCCTGCTCCACATATTCCACACGGTGTCCTCTGACAAGCAATCGCTCCGTGTTGACACCATACGGTGTACAGGTGAGCAGTGTCACCAGATCTTTGCCTTCTTCCACTGCCAACCCGGAAGTCTCCTCCGGTTTGACCACTGAAATCTTATCCACCTCGTAACACAACGTCTCATTTAAAACATGGATCAGGAAATGGTCGCCCTCTTCCAGTTTGTCAAGATCTGTGAAAAGGGATGCACTCGGCAGGCCTCTGTGAGCTGAAATAACTGCATGGGTGCTGGCTCCGCCTACCGGAAGGGAACTTCCTTCCAGATGTCCGGCTGCCACCTGCAAGACATCTTCCCTGGTGGTATGGTAGATTGGAAGCTTGATATCAATCTTCGGAATCTCCACGATACCCATAATACCGTCACCTGCAATGTTCAGACAATCCATATAGGCTTTGTCTTCCCCTTCCGTCGCCTCTGCAATGGCAAAGGAGTCAGGCAGGATGCTCGGTAATAATGCTTCATTGTATGCCCTTGCTTTTTCAAGCTCTGCTGCGTAATCAATCTCACCTGCGGCATCTTCAGCAGAAACAATAGAATCATAATCACTGATCAGCTGTTTCTGTCTGTAGTTGTTCCACTGATTCGCTACAAATGGATACAGCAGCAAGGACAAACCGGCTAAAAATATAATGACTATTAAAATTCTGTACGTTTTCTTCTTCATCCGGGTTCTCCTTATTGTTGTATACGTATCTGTCTCTCCTAAAGAGATGGGTTAAAAGGTTTCTGAGAAAATGCCTTTAATCTGATAAATTCCGGGGCGGGTAACGCCCCGGAATTCACCAAAAGACTTATTTATGACTTATCTGTTTTCTTTTCTGCGGCTAGTGAAGAATAAACCTGCTGCTGCGATCATGATACCACAACCAACGATTGTGAAGATAGTTGTACCGATACCACCAGTTTCTGGAAGAGCAGAAAGCTCTGTATTCACAAATTCACCAGCATCTTCAGTTACTTCTTTTTCTTCATTTGCTGTAATAGTAAATGGTTTATTATCACTATTTACTTTGTATCCTGTAGGTGCCTTTGTCTCTTTGAATTCATAATTGCCTTCATCAAGACCTGTCACCTTTAATGTACCATTTGTTGCAACGAGCGTTGTTGTTGCACCTTCTTCTCCCTCAAGTGCTACTTTATATTCACCTGCTATTGCTTTACCAGATGCATCTTTTACTGGTACAACAGAAACAGGTGTTTTTGTTGCTTCAGCGCCTTCTTCTTTAGCAGGAGTTACTTTTAATAACTGGAATTCTGCGCCATTCAGTACATTGTGGTTTGTATCAACTTTCTTCAGTGTTACACTACCTTCAAAACCATCTACTCTAGCTGGTTTATAAGCAACTGTTTCTGCAGATGCTGTAGCGCTGTTGTTGTATGTATGGTCATTTTCAACAACTGCACTGTACTCTACAGTAATAGTTGAACCGGATGCTGTATCTTCAATAAAGTTACTTAAATCTACAGTATATGTTACTGTTCCATCATTGTTGGCAACTGCATCAGCTTTGCTTGCATCAATAGTTTTTGCTTCTCCGGCAATTGTAACTGTACCAAGTACAAAGCTATCTGCTTTTAAACCTGTAGAAGTATCGATTACCTTGAACTGTTTTAATTTATCGCCATCTTCATTTGACTTTGGTGCCATCTGAGTTGTAACTGTAAAGTTTACTCTCTGACCTCTGTGTACAAACTTGTCGCTGGCCTCTTTTGTTACTTTGTATTCTCCCATTTTTGCTGTTACATCTGCTGATTTGCTAGCCATATAAGTATGACCATCTTTGTCATATGTATTAGCAACCATCAAATCATATGTACCCTTCGTATCAAAGGCACGGATTACATAAGCACCGATTGGAAGACCAGTAAATTCATGACTTGTTCCAGCTTCCTTCACTGTATAATCTGCGCTTGACTGAGCATCAGCTGCATCTTTAAGACCTTTTGCATCTGTTATTGTAAATTCTCCAGTGGTTGTATCTTCGGATATATAGTCCTTTGCCCAATTAACAACCTTCCATGTCTGATTACCAGCCCCATCCTGATCAAGATAAATGATATTATATACATTTAATGTTGTCTCTACATCTGCAGCCAGATTAGTAACCGTAATCTTATTTGTATACTGATCTGTTACCTTTGCTGCAAAACTTGTGATGCCCATTGCTAATACCATGATAAGTGATAACATCACTGCAAATAATTTCTTTAATTTCTTCATAATATTCTCCTTTTCTCTCTTAGATATTATTTGGTTGACATGTTCCATCGGTTTTATCCTGGCAGTTCAGGGACTGCTGGTTTTAAAGTTCATCCCTCTATTTCACCAGCACCTCCCTGCACTTGTTTTTATAAATAATCCAGGCCGCTGCCATCATAAGCAGCATACCACAGATTGAGAACCAGTAAATACCGGAACCACCGGAATTTGGAAGGTTGTAAATCACTGCATTTTCAATGAGAATCTGGTATTTTCCATCCTGCAGTGCAGGTGTAACATTTTCACCATTCAGTTGAACCGTTTTCAATGCTCCTGTCTTTGTAATCTGTAATGTATAAGTATTATTGGAAAGCGTATATCCTGTCGGAGCTTTGATTTCCTTCAGTGTATATGTTCCTGTCGGAAGTTTACCTGTTACCTCCCCAGATACATCATTGTTCTGATAATTCTGATACCATTTAACAATACCTGCATCTCCTGACTTACCGTAATACTTAACAGTTTCATCTGTTGTAGACTGCAGTTCAAAGATTGCACCTGCTAATCTTACATCATGACTGCTTGCGCTGACTTTGATAATTTGCCAATCACTGTAAACCGGTTCATTTGTGAAAATTGCTTTGCCAAGTGTACCGCCATCTTCATGATTATATGTATAATTCTTGATGACATTGACATCTTCACCGTTTTCTACAACTGTACCCATTGTGAAATGAATATCTTCTGGATTATTCAAGATATATTTTGTATTTGTTGCATTTGCATCATTTTCAATACTCTTGACATCATACCCTGCTGCAGCTTTTTCTGTAACAGTATATTCGCCTCTTGCAAGATGTTTTAATTCATCTCCATTATAGGTTGCTGTATACTTACCATCTACCGGATTCTTTGTAACAGTTAATTGAACTTCTTTACTGAAATTATCCGGTCCTGTTACTGTGAATGTAAATGTATCACCATTCTCACCCTTCGGCTCTGTCTCAAGTACTTTTGTAATCTCAATAGAACCATCGATGATATTGACAATATAATCTGCACTTGCTGTCAGATTTCCACTAACTACTGTACCGCCGTCTTCTGCCGGAGCTGTAATTCCTGGATTCTGATCTAATCTTTCATCTACAGTGTATGGAACAAATACAACTTCCAGATTATACTTTTCAGCCGGACTTGCTGCATTGCCTGCTTTGTGATTCTGAATGCTTCCGCCTGGTGTTTCAGAAATCGTATAAATATATTTGAAGTATCCTACTGCATCGGATGTGCCCGGATAAATATATTTGTACGCCTGATTATCACCAATTGTAAGTGTCTTATTCTTCTCAAGTTCATTCTTCTGAGCATCCGTTAATGCTGGAAGACTAACCTGTGCTTTATTATTATTAACCGGTTTAACACCAGTCAAAGTTTTTGTTGTACCATCCAGCTCTGCAACCTTGATTGTCTGAGCCAGCTGATTGTAATAAGCCTGTGGCTGGAGAGCATCACCTTTGTAAACAGTAATTGGTTTGCCCGTCATCTCAAGCGACAGGGCCTTAACATTGACTGTTGGCTTAGGGAACATCTTAGTCGTATCCTCATTAACAAATACGCCCGAATCCCCTGTATTGGTTGTGACAGCATTGCCGCCGATGAAGTCTGCTTTAGCAACAACTCCAATCTTTCTTTCCCATGCCGGATCTTCTTGATTATCCTTATTACCGATGTGTGCTTCTGTTCCGGTCCACTCAATCGTTGTTGTGCCATCCGTATTCTCAGTAATCCTTACTGTACCAACGACTGCACCATCCTTACGTGTTTCTTTGACATATGTCTTAGAACCATCTTCATTTGTAATAGCTTTGGCATCACCAACCAGTGCCTTACGTCCTGCTTCTGTCAGTTCAAATCTGGCATCAATAACATCCACGATTTTCTCTGCATTGATGGAATAATATGCGCCAATCTGAGCGGCCAGTTTCTTGAATTCCTTCCCAAGGTCTTCGGTATTATTTACCGTATAAGCATACTTCTTATTGCTGCCAGTCGGAGCAGTTGTTGCAATGTAATTTTTCAGAAAATCCGAAGCGGATGTTGATAAATCATGATTCGAGTCATACTTCTGTCCCCATCCCCATCCACTATAATAGCCATGCTCTGTATCAGCAGAACTTGTCGCTGAATCGCCCTTATGCCAATATAAGGTTCCTGACAGTTTATAGCCTACAGTATAGATTGTTGCTTTCGCCTTAATATCATTGGCATAATTCACCGCACTGTTGGCAACCATACAGTTAAATCTACTATATCCATCATAACTGGTGTCTGGCTTGTAATATCCCGGCAAACCATCAGTGAAGAATAATACATACTTCTGGTTTCCTGAATTATCAGTGTCCAATAAAGACTTTGCTTTCTTTAATGCATCGCCCATTGGTGTGCCACCATCTGGGTCATCATTATCAGAAAGGAATTTCTTAATAGATGCAACATTTTTATCTGTATCAAGTTTAGTAAAGCTCATAGCTTTTGTCGTATTAGTATGCTCACCTTGTGTACCATTAAAGTACACTACTGCTACCTGGCTATCTGAAGATGCATCCTTCAAAGTATCAATGAAAGTATCTGCTGCATTCACCAGCGCAGTCATACCCTTCGTACCCATTGACTCAGATCTGTCAAGTACCAATACTACACTTGCTGCTTTAGCTTCTGTACCTGCTTCTCGTCCGGATGTGCTGGCTCCCAGAGTAATTTCATACTCACGTTTGTTATAATCCGTTACATTGACAGTCTTGGATGTTGTCAGATTAGCTTCTGCATCTTCATGCTGTCCTTTGTTCACAATCTTGTAAACATTATTGGAATCTTTGGCAATTTCCTGACCGTTTTTCTTAATTGTATAGGTACCGTTAGTGTTAACTTTAATCTTCCATGTACCGGATGCTGCAAGATAGCCTGTCGGAGCCTGAGTCTCTGTCATGGTATATGTACCTTCATGAAGTCTTACAGAAACTCCGCCATCGGAACCAGATGTTACATTGTAAACTCTTGAATTATCGTTGTCATCTCTAATCTCAAATTCAGCTCCTGGCAGAGCAGCTCCCTGTGTATCTACTTTATTGAAGTTAACTCCATAAGTTGGAATAACTTCCAGGTTGAACTTCATCTTCAGATTGGATGCACCTGCACCTCGTTCCATGTAGAACATCTTGAAATTGTGTGATGAAATATATTTTAATGTATTGCCATTAAAAAATTCACTGACTCTCGAGTCGTCCCATGCTGAACCATCCGGGAATACACCTGCTGCCTGGAACTGCGCTTTGATTGTTGTTGGTGACGCTGAATCATAAGTAATAGCACCTGTTGCAAAATTGATACTTCCTGAATGGGCATCATGAATACCACCAATATCCAACATCAATACGCCATCAACGTATACCCATAAATCATCATCGCCATTGAACTCATAGACCATATCCGATCCATTGGTTAATTTTCCGTTACTTGGCTGGTTGAAATCAGCTTCCACGTACATGCCAAACCAGTAATCATTAGTTCCCTGCGTCTTATATAATGTCTTACCATACGCTGAATCTGAAGTACTTAATGGATTGCCATTTTCATCATACAAATTTCTGTTTGATGAAACTTTATTTACATTAATGTTGTTATATGGCATAAAATTGCCGCGCCGATACCAGAGATAACCTTCATCCGATGGTGTTCCCAGTGCATCATACACTGTGAAATCTCCATTATCCTCTAAGTGAGCATAATTCTTAAAACTGCTGTATTCATAACTTCCATCTACATCAAAGGAACTCTGAAGGAATAAATGATTAACATTTGTTCCGCCTGTAAACAATTTCTTTAAACTTGTACCGCCAACTGTTACCGGATAGCCATCTGTTAATACTCTGTTCAGAAGATTCTGTTCAATACCACCGTTTCCATTCTTATATGGACCTCCAATATCATTACTCAAGCCATCTGCAGGACTATCGTAATTAATCATCCGCATTGTAATACCCTTGGATGTACTATCGATGGTACCAACTGTAGGCAATGCAGTTGGTTGTTCCTGTGTCTGTTCCTGGTAAACTAAATAAATTGTACCTCCATCACCGCCATTCCAATCTTCATTACTAGCACCTGATTTTTCTTTATATTTCCATTTTCCTTTTTTACTGATCTTTACCGAATAGACATTCTTTCCTGATACCTCATCCAAATGAGCGCCACTATATCGATAGGTTTTATTATCAATGGTAACCGTTTCTGGAATGTTAACTTTATCGACAATTTTAAGATCTTTATCTTTTTCTATTGAAACATTATTTTGTGTAAACTGGTTACTTGTAATCTCAGCTCCATTTTGGTCAACATACTTTACCGTTACTTTATTATATTTACTATATGTAATAGCAAAGGTTGAAAAACTGTTTGTCGTAATAGTTACTTTCTGGATTTCATTTTCCGATGTTGTATTAATCTCAGCATCACCATTTGTATCTTCTGCTGTCATATCTACAACATCTGTAACCTTACCTTTATTGTCTTCCTCAAGATGAAGGACTGTAACATCCAAATCCTTTGTACTGTTAAGCCACTCTGTATCATTCACTGTCTGTACTGCATCTTCTGCGATCACAGGCTGCTTGTAATCCATTGTGACTTTGACATCACCATTCGGCTCAACCTTGTTGCCATCTGCATCAACCAGTGAAATATCGTAAGCCAGGAAACCGGCGATATCATAGGCTTCCTTCTCAGCCTTCTCTGTCAGCTTCTTCTCTGCTTCGTCATACTTCTTGTTGATTGCTTCAACTTCCTGTTTCTGCTCATCTGTCATCTCATTGGTGACTTCCTGTTTCACCAGTGGAACAACCTTCAGAGATGCATGATCAGGAATAATGCCTTCTTCGCTGGCGGTTACGTGAACCTTCACCTGATCATCTTCATATTCCAACTGCTGAGCAACGACTTCTGTTTCTGTCTCAGTCTCAACTTCTGTCTCTGTTGTCTCAGCCGCCTATGTCTCAGCTGCCGTCTCTGTATGTGCTTCCGTTGCCGCTTCGGTATGGGCCTCTGTCTGCTGAGTATCTGCTGCAGGTGCTTCTGTCCCCTCTGCAACGGATGTCTCTTCCTGAACTTCTGCCTGAGTCTCCGATGCCCCATAGGAAACCGCTTCAGCCGTCGACTCTTCTGCATAAGTCTGCACTCCGCTCTGAGCTTCTGTCTCTGAATCTGCTGCAGAGATGTCTGCGGAAACAGAGGTTACACTGCCAAGCATCAATGCTACACACAGCAACAAAGCTGTCAATCGTCTATGCTTCTTATTATTAAACTTACTCAACATCATTTCCTCCTTCCATTTCCTGCTCTTTCTCAACAGCGTCATCTATCAGTTTGATGAGTTCCAGTGCACTTCTGAAGTACTGTTCACGTTGTCCTTCAATCCATGTCACTTTCCCTTGCCATGTTGCATGCTCATGATCCATAATCTTGACCAGAAATGTATCTGCTTTCTTCGCTCTTCCTTTCATGACAGTACCTTCATCGTCCTTTCTGGATTACTCCGTTATTGTAGTTTTATTATAGCGAATCACCCATTACGCCAACCATTACAAAACTACATTTTTTGCAGTTTTTTTAATTTTCCCTTAATGCATTTTTCCGACATATTTCAATGATCATTTCATTATTCGACATTGTGACGATTATATTTTGTGTAATGTTCGGCCGATCCGTCATCTCAACCATTATATGCGGGTGCATGACGTAATATTCCTGAAATCATCCTAATTCTATCTATCTTTTTTACATCCGGAAGATTGCCCTGTTTCCCCTTCTGAACACAAAAAGAGGCGCATCCTTTAATCGATCCGGATGTCCGCCTCTTTGTCGTTTTGTCATGTCGAAGAAGATTTAGTAAACCCTCTGCTTATCAATGTCTATTATTACATTCGTTCTGTTGGCTTTATTACTGTATCGCCTGATTAATAATCTTAAAAAGTTCCAATTCACTGAAGAATTTCCACTCTTGATCGCCTTCTACCCATTTGACCATGCCCTGCCAGGTTGACCGCTGACGATACTGCACGTACAGCAACATCGTCCCCTTTTTGCCGCGCTCCTTCTCAAGCTCTTCTGCTGATTTCTTCTTCTCAGGCGGCTGTACCGTCTTCTGGCTCTTTTCTGTAAATGTCCGCATCTGTGTCGATGCCTGCGGAAACTTAATCTGGTCAAATAGATTCTCTGCCAGCTCGATCAGATGAGCCACATTTGAGAAAGGACAGGCTTCTTCGCTGTAGCAATGATACAGACGCCCTGACAATTCACCATTCCGAATCTCATCCACGCAAATACTGATCAGATTGGGAGAACGCTGGAAATTCTGCTGTCTTACTATTTGTCCCATGTTTTGCCCCATTTCCATTTATTCTCATTATCTTCACTATTAAATCCGCTGTCCGCCACGGATGATACCGCATACTCCAGATACTTACTCCAGGTCTTATGCTCTCTTGAGAAATACTTCTGGATTCTCTCAAAAATCAGACTGCAGTTCTCTCTGTTGGTTCCCACCAGGAGCAGCAAATACTGTGACTTACTGTACCGTGTATAAGAATCACCTCTTCTCAGGCAATGCGCCAGTGTGTCCTGCAGTTCCTTGCCCATCATATCCAGCCGTTCCTCATTCTTCATCGGCTGCCCTTTGCCGTTGGTAATACTGCAGAGCATCAGATAAACGGACTGACCGTTGCGTTCTACGATTCTGGCCAGTAAACGGTATGTATCACGGAACCCCGGAAGGCTGCAGAAATAAGCCCCGCTGCCCTTGTCCGTCTCCTTAAGACGCTTCTCCATCTCCGGCAGCGACTGGGTCTTGAAGTTCATCCGCCCGTTCATCTGCTCAAAAAGCTTCATCATTCGTTCTGACGGATACACTCCCAACTCATCAACAAACATCTTGGCCGTATTCTCATACTCCTTCAGAGCCTCATCGTATTTCTTCATGCGCATGAGGCAGTCGATCTGAATAGCCTGCCACTCATCGAAGGGATACATTCTGCAGGCCGGTTCACAGACTTCAATGGCTGTCTCATATTCGCCTCTGTCCATCAGTAATTCGCACAATGTATTCAATGCATTTGTATATTTCTCTTTGTAATTAGAATTCTTCGCCAGGACCACACCGTCACAGATAAAATCCGGAAGATAATCCCCGCCGTATAACTGACAGGCCTTCTTCAGCAGATCGATCTTCTCTTCGGCATTCTCTGTCTCATCTGCCTGGTCGCACAGTGACACAAAACCGTCTGCATCCAGCACCACCTCCATCGGTGCAGCAAAGGAATACATGCCGCTCTTGATCTGTATATAATCATATTGAGGAAGCCCCGCCGTCACCAGCATCTTCTTCAGGCGAAATGTAGTCACGCGCAGATTATTCGCAGCATCCGTGATATCTTCATTCCCATACAACATATCCAACAATCGTTCTCTGGAAACAGTACGTCCCTCGCTGCATACCAGAATCTGCAAAAGCTTCACTGCTTTTGTCGATTTCCCACTGCCAATCGAAATCGTTTTCTCTCCATATCTCATCGAAAAGCCGCCCAGGGCCTTTACCTCCAATATCGGCAAATTGTCTTTCATACGCGCCACACTCCTCTGATCTCTTCATACAATCTATAACGCACGGTATTCCGCCATCTTCGTATCAGCTTATCCCCTACATCCATAACAAAATGATAACCCTTTTCTAAGTCCTTTGTCAATATTTGTACAGTTAAAATGTACCTAAAACCGCTCGACTTTCTGACTATTTTTGTCGATTTTTAACGTCGAATTGTCGAACATTGTCGAACATTGATATTTGTTCTTGTCTCCTTGGTGATTTAAAATAAAGGTAACTGTTCAGAGCTAACCTCCAAAATGCTACGCATTTCGTCGGTGTGGCGTATCCGCCAAATAAAATTTCAAAAACAGTCTTAAAAATGCAAGCATTTTATACCTGTTTTTTGAAATTTTGCTTGGCTCTGAACAGTTACAAATAAAGACAGTCAACGTTGATCTGATGAACATTGTGTATTTTTTATTGCTTACAGCTACTCTCTTGAGTATAATAAAAGGGGAATCGACGATATATGAACACAGCCATCACAAATAGAATCACTGCCGCCAACGATAAGGCGCAGTATGACGAATACGCCAAGCAGCTGATCGCACAGAAGCAGATACTTGCCTATATACTGGTACAGACGATTGATGAATTTAAAGGCATGCAGCCGGAAGACGTTGTCTCCCGCATCGAAGGGGAACCATTGATCGGTGTTGTTCCGGTTGAACCCGGTATGACAAATACCAGCTACACCCATTCATCCGGAGACCAGCTCATTGGCCTCAACACTGAGAACAGCGAGATCAATGAAGGTATGATTCGCTTTGACATCATCTTTTACGTCCGCATGAAGGATGGCCTTGCACAGGTTATCATCAACATCGAAATTCAGAAAGACGAGCCCACCCAGTACTTTCTTCTGAACAGGGCGATCTTCTATGTCAGCCGCATGGTCTCCTCACAAAAAGGAAGAGATTTCGTCCATCAGAATTACAATGATATGAAGCGTGTATTCAGTATCTGGCTCTGTCTGAACATGGATAGCCACAGCATGTGCCATATCCATCTGACCAGGGATGATCTCATCAATCATCATAACTGGAAAGGAAATCTGGATTTACTAAATATTATCTTTCTGGGCATCGGTGAAGAACTGCCGCCACAGGAAGAGCAATACCAGCTACATCGCTTGATTGCTGCACTTTTATCCAACCAATTACCTGCAGCAGAAAAGCTTAAAATCATCCATAACGAATATCATATCCCATTATCACAACCTTTAACGGAAGGAGTCAACATGATGTGTAATTTAGGTGAAGGCATTGAAGAAAGAACCGCCGCAAGAGTTACTAAAGAACTAAACGCCAAACACGCCAAGCATGCCAAAGAACTTACAGAAAAACTTGCCGAGAAAGACCGTATCATCTATGCTTACCAATTATTAGCAAGGCATACACCAATCGCACAGATTGCCGCTGAGACCGGACTTACTGAAGAAGCCATCCGCGCACTCTAAAGCAAATCCTAAATCGTCAACAAAAAACGTCAATCCAGCATTTACGTCTGCATTGGCGTTTTTTACATAAACAGATATTTGAACTAATCATACAACAGTGAACATTACGAATAGAATCACTGACGCCAACGATAAGGCGCAGTATGACGAATGCATCCAGACCCACTGACGCAAGTACCCCCTATGTATCTGACCATCGGCTCGCCGGTCTGAATACTGAACACAGCGAGATCAATGAAGGCATGATTCGGTTTGATATCATTTTTTATGTACGTATGCGAGACGGTCTGGCACAGATTATTATTAATATCGAGATTCAGAAGAATTCACCAGAGAAGTACCAGCTTCTTAACAGAGCGATTTTCTATGTCAGCCGCATGGTTTCCTCTCAGAAGGAACGTGACTTTGACAAGCAGAATTTTGATGACATGAAGCGTGTTTTCAGCATCTGGTTGTGTATGAACATGCCGTCCAACAGCATGAGCTATGTCCACCTCACCAAGGAAGACATTCTCGAACATTATAACTGGAACGGTCATCTCGACTTATTGAACATTGTCTTGCTCAGCATTGGCCGCAAATTGCCGCCTCAGGAAGAGCAGTATGAATTACATCGCCTGATCGGCACCTTGTTATCTGCAGAATTGACCGTAACACAGAAACTTGCAATCATAGAAACCGAATACCATATTCCATTAAGCGTAGAGTTAGAGGAAGGAGTGAACGATATGTGTAATTTAGGTGAAGGAATTGAGGAAAGAGCCATTGAAAAAACAAAGAAAGAAATTATTCTGGAGATTATCCTAGAGATGTATCAAAACGGATGCAGTCCAGAATTAATCTCCACTGTAACTAAGAAAGACATTTCAGAAATTGAAGAGATTATCAATAACTCCATTGTGTCTTTACACTAATTATACAATAAAGAAAGGCAACTATATTATGTCCAATTTAGGTGAATGAATTGAAGAAAAGGCTATAGAAAAAACCACAAAGGAACTTATTTTAAATATGCACAAATATGGTCTTTCATTAGAAAAAATTGCTGATATCGTCGAAAAAGACATTTCAGAAGTCCAGGAAATTATCAGCAATTCCTGATTAACAAAACGCCAATACAGCGTCCCCCGCTGCATTGGCGTTTTCTATTTTTTTTAACTGCTGTTCGCAGCTATTTATTTCACAAATACTTTTTTCAAGTGCCAGATATCTCTTACATACTCTTCAATGGTTCTGTCAGAGGAAAACTTGCCGGAGCATGCTGTATTGAGAATGGCCATTCTGTTCCAGGCCTTGCTGTCTCTGTAAGCTTCATTGATCTTCGCACGTGCCTCGGCATAAGATCTGAAGTCTTTCAGAATGAAGTAAACATCCTGGTTGATCAGAGAATTGAACAGTTCACGGAAAGTCTCTGTATCGCCATTGGAATATGTGCCGTCCACCATCTGATCCATGACTCTGTGGATATCTGCATCCTGCTCATAGATCTCTCTCGGATTATAACCGCCGTTGGCTTCATAGCCCATAACTTCATCGGAGCTCATACCGAAGATAAAGGCATTCTCGCTGCCGACTTCTTCAACGATCTCCACGTTGGCGCCGTCCATTGTACCCAGTGTAATGGCACCGTTCAGCATGAATTTCATGTTGCCTGTACCGGAAGCTTCCTTGCTGGCTGTTGAAATCTGCTCTGAAACGTTGCTGGCTGCAAAGATGATCTCTGCATTGGACACACAGTAGTTCTCAATGAAGACAACTTTCATCTTGTCATTGACAGCCGGATCATTGTTGATCACATCCGCAACAGCATTGATCAGTTTGATAGTCTGTTTGGCTGTCTTATAGCCGGCTGCAGCCTTGGCACCGAAGATAAATGTTGTCGGATAGAACTTCATATCCGGATTGTCTTTCAGCTGATTGTACAGATACATAATGTGCATAATATTCATCAGCTGACGTTTATATTCATGCAGACGCTTGACCTGTACATCAAAAATGGAATCCGGATTGATATCGATACCATTATGCTCTTTGATATATTTGGCCAGACGCAGCTTATTCTGATACTTGATCTCCTGGAATTCCTTGCGGGCTCTGGAATCATCCGCCAGCGGAGCCAGACCTTTCAGCAATGGCAGATTCGTGATCCATTCGTCTGTACCAAGCTTATCTGTTACCCACTGTGCCAGCAGCGGATTCGCATGAAGCAGGAAACGTCTCTGAGTGATACCGTTTGTCTTGTTGTTGAACTTCTCAGGCATCATCTCGTAGAAATCATGCAGTTCTCTTTCTTCCAGAATCTGTGTATGCAGTCTGGCTACACCATTGACAGAGAAGCCTGCAATGATCGCCATATTCGCCATACGCACCTGACCTTCATAGAGAATCGCCATATTGCGGATCTTATCATACTGGTTCGGATACTTCTCTTCAACCTGAATCAGGAAACGACGGTTAATCTCTTCCACGATCTGATAAACTCTCGGCAGCAGACGCATAAACAGGTCAACCGGCCATTTTTCAAGGGCTTCAGCCATGATGGTGTGGTTCGTATAAGCACAGCATCTTGATGTGATATCCCATGCATCATCCCATTCCAGATTCTCCTCATCGATCAAAATACGCATCAATTCAGGCACAGTAACCGTCGGATGGGTATCATTCAGCTGGAAAACAACCTTATCCGGCAGCTGATGGATGTCATCATGTGTTGCCTTAAACTTCTTGATCACCTGCTGCAGGCTGGCTGATACGAAGAAATACTGCTGTTTCAGACGCAGTTCCTTACCACTGTAATGATTATCATTCGGGTAAAGGACTTCAACAATACTCTTGGCCAGATTCTCCTGCTCAACCGCTTTCTGATAATCACCCTTGTCAAAGGAATCCAGATTGAACTGTACCAACGGCTCTGCATCCCAGATTCTCAGGGAATTGACAATACCGTTGTTGTATCCCACAACCGGCAGATCATAAGGCACAGCCATGACAGACTGATAGCCGTCCTGAACATACACATTGCGCCCAAGTTTCTCATTGTATTCAATTCTGACATAACCGCCGAATTTGATCTCCTGAGAATATTCCGGACGCTTAATCTCAAATGGATTGCCGTTCTTGAGCCAGTCATCCGGGATTTCTACCTGCTCACCGTTCACGATCTGCTGCTTGAACATACCGTATTTATAACGAATAGTACAGCCGTAAGCCGGATAATTCAATGTGGACAGGGATTCAATGAAGCAGGCCGCCAGACGACCAAGGCCGCCATTGCCAAGAGCCGCATCCGGCTCCTGGTCTTCCACGACATTGATATCCAGTCCCATCTCCTGAAGGACTTCTGCCACTTCCTTATAACAGCAGAGATTGATCAGATTGTTGCCCAGAGCACGGCCCATCAGGAACTCCATAGACAGATAATAAACGGTCTTGGCATCCTGTTTCTCGTATTCCTTGTGGGCATTCAGCCACTCATCAATGATCATATCCTTTGATGCATAAGCCACCGCCTGGAAAATCTCCTGCTGGCTGGCTGTTTCAGGTGTCTTTCTGAACAGATACTTGATATTGTTCAGAATTTCCTTCTTAAATGCTTCTTTATCAAATGGTTCGAATACTCTCTTTTCACCAACTGCTGCTATATCACTCATTCAGGCATTCTCCTTTTCTACACCGATCACAACGGTTTCGCCGTTGATATTCCACTCTTTATTATACCCCTTGATTGTATCAAAGCAGATTTCATTTGCCAATACTTCATCTTTGATTTCGGCATTGTTGCTGTCAACCAGAGTTTTGATCTTATCATTTTGAGCAAAATAAACACGAATATGATCCATTACTTCGAATCCGGCTTCTTTACGCATGGTCTGAATCTTGGAAATAATCTCACGGACAAAGCCTTCTTCTACCAGTTCAGGTGTCAGATTGGTATCAAGGACAACGGTTGTCTCGTACTCTGTATCGGAAACATAACCCGGCATCTGTGCGGCATCGATCAGCAGATCCTCTTCAAGCAGTTCGACCTGATCACCATCTGCATCAAATGTCAGTTTGCCTGTTGTCTTCAGTTCGTTCATGGCTGCGTTGCCGTCAGCACTGCCAAGATACTGTCTGATAGCATTCAGTTTCTTGCCGTATTTCGGACCAACTGTACGCAGCTGCGGTTTAAAGCTGTAAGATGTAAATGCGCTGACGTCATCTGTGAAGACAACTTCTTTGACATTTAATTCATCTGCAATAATGTCTTTGTAGAAATCAGACAGTTCAAATGAAGCCTTGACATACATCTTGCCGATCGGCTGTCTGTTCTTGATGTTGGCTGTATTTCTGCAGGCACGGCCCTGTACAACGATCTGGAGAACATGATCCATGTCTTCTTCAAGCTTTGTATCGATCCATTCTTCATTCACTTCAGGGAAGTCACAGAAATGGATACTTTCCGGCGCATTCTTATCTACATTCACAACGATGTTTCTGTAGATTTCTTCTGTCATGAATGGGATCATCGGTGCAGCAGCCTTACAGATTGTAACAAGTGCTGTGTAAAGTGTCATGTAAGCATTGATCTTATCCTGCTCCATGCCCTTTGCCCAGAATCTTTCACGGCTTCTTCTGACATACCAGTTGCTCATATCATCCACAAATTCCTGCAGGACTTTGGCTGTTTCAGGGATCTTGTAAGCAGCCAGGTTGGCGTCAACGGCCTTCACTGTAGAATTCAGTTTGGATAAAAGCCATTTATCCATAACAGATAATTTGCCGTAATCCAGTGTATATTTCATCGGATCAAACTGGTCGATCTCAGCATACAGTACATAGAATGCATACGTATTATACAGTGTTCCCATAAACTTGCTGCGGCCTTCAAGAACGGCTTTCTTGTGGAAACGGTTCGGCAGCCATGGTGCGGAGTTGGAATAGAAATACCAGCGGATCGCATCTGCGCCATATTCTCTCAAAGCTTCCATCGGATCAACCGCATTGCCCTTGGACTTACTCATCTTCTGACCGTTTTCATCCTGTACATGACCCAGAACGATAACATTTCTGAATGGAGACTGGTTGAACAGCAGTGTGGAGATCGCCATCAGAGAATAGAACCATCCTCTTGTCTGGTCAACGGCCTCTGAAATAAAGTCTGCAGGATACTGTTCTTTGAACAGTTTCTCATTCTCAAATGGATAGTGATGCTGTGCAAATGGCATAGAACCGGAGTCAAACCAGCAGTCGATAACCTCCGGTACACGATGCATTTCCTTGCCGCATTCCGGACACTTGATGGTAACAGCGTCAATGAATGGACGGTGCAGTTCGATATCATCCGGGCAGTTGTCAGACATACTCTTCAATTCTGCAATGCTGCCGATGGCATGCTGGCATCCGCATTCACATTCCCATACATTTAATGGTGTGCCCCAGTAACGGTTACGGCTGATACCCCAGTCCTGGATATTCTCAAGCCAGTTGCCGAAACGGCCTTTACCGATGCTCTCAGGGATCCAGTTGACTGTGTTGTTGTTGCGGATCAGGTCATCCTTGACAGCTGTCATCTTGATGAACCAGGATTCGCGTGCATAGTAGATCAGCGGTGTATCACATCTCCAGCAGTGTGGATAGCTATGCTCAAAGTTCGGTGCGGAGAACAGGAGTCCTCTCTCCTTCAGGTCTTTGATAACTTCAGGAGATACGCCGTTTTCACCTTCCAGATCTACTCTCTTGATACAGGAATGACCGGCCCACTTTGTTTCCTTTGTCATCATACCGTTTTCATCTACCATCTGTAAAAATGGCAGGTCATATTTTCTGCCGACCTTGCTGTCGTCTTCACCAAATGCAGGTGCGATATGAACAACACCTGTACCATCTGTCATGGTAACGTAGCTGTCGCAGACAACATAGTAAGCTTTCTTCTTTGTCTCAACAGGATAAAGGGCTTCGTATTCTTTATATTCAAGGTCTGTACCTTTATATGTCTCCAGAACGTCGTATGTGCCTTCGCCAAGAACTGTATCAGCCAGTGCCTGTGCCAGATAGTACACATAATCTTCCTCTTTCATCTTAACTTTGATGTAAGTCTCATCAGGATTAACACAAAGTGCAACGTTGGAAGGCAGTGTCCAAGGTGTTGTTGTCCATGCGAGGATATAAGCGTCTTCGCCTTTTACCTTGAAACGTGCAATGGCAGATCTTTCTTTGACATCTTTATAACCCTGTGCAACTTCATGGCTTGAAAGCGGTGTTCCGCAGCGAGGGCAGTAAGGAACGATCTTGTAACCTTTGTAAAGGAGCTTCTTGTCCCAGATCTGCTTCAGTGCCCACCATTCGGATTCGATATAGTTGTTGTCGTACGTAACATACGGATGCTCCATATCTGCCCAGAAACCAACGGCATCGGAGAATTCTTCCCACATGCCTTTGTATTTCCAGACGCTGTCCTTACAATGCTGGATAAACGGTTCCATACCGTAAGCTTCGATCTGATCCTTGCCGTCCAGACCAAGCATCTTCTCAACTTCCAGCTCAACCGGCAGACCGTGTGTATCCCAGCCGGCTTTACGCGGCACCTTATAGCCCTTCATTGTCTTGTATCTTGGAATCATATCTTTGATAACACGGGTCAGCACATGGCCGATATGCGGCTTGCCATTGGCTGTTGGCGGTCCATCATAGAAAGTAAATTCAGGACTGTGCTGTCTCAGTTCAATACTCTTTTCAAAAATCATGTTGTCGGCCCAGAATTTCTCGATTTTCTGCTCTCTCTCAACAAAATTCTGATTGGCACTTACTTTGTCATACATCTTGTTTCCTCCTTATATAAAAAGCAAAGTAGATTTCTATGTTTTAAATGGAATGTGCCCTGGCACATTCATGCGCCCAGCACAGTTGTTCAACAAAAAAAGCTCCCACTCCGAATAGGAATGAAAGCTTGTATTCATTAAACCACCTATACGACATACTGACATATGCGTTCCCTGTAACGGAGGAAAATCCGGCACAGCTTACCCGGCATCCGGCATCTCTTCTGACCTGTATCTCGTAACCTTGCTCAGTGTCAGAATATGTCGGCCTGTCAGCCTGCAACTCAGGAGTGATCTTCACATCCATGCTACTCGTATCGGCTCACACCTGCCGCCGACTCTCTGAAACTTTCATACGGAGCTACTGTCTCTGTCTTCGTCTTTATCCACTATGTAATCATAGTACAAAGACTTTGGTCTGTCAACCTTTAAAATCAAAAATCCCCTGTTTTGTATACAGAGGATTCCTGTCTTTTCTTTATACGGATAATGAGGCCAAGCTCATGCTCATGCCTGTATGCAGCCTTGCTGAATATCTGTTATAAATTAACAGGATTCCGCACGGTCGGCTGCCGGCGCTTCCTGTTTGCCCATAGCTTTCATCACTGTTCTGAAAATCAATCGTCCAAGAGGACCGGCACCAAAAATCTGCCAACAAAGTGCCATCGGGAAATTCATCACTGTTGTCTGGAACCATACCGCAATAAAGTTGCTGCCTGCGTTCTTAAAAAGTAATGTTGCAATAAAACTCATCATCGGGCACATCAGACAAACGATCATAGATGAGATCGCCAGTGTGATGAAAATCGGCTTATCCTGAGGTGACACAATTCTAAAAGCTAACATAGTTGACAGCTTCTCAACAACAAAGAATTCCAGAATGATAGCTGCAGGCCACATAATCTTCATTTCGCCAAATGCCATCAGGAATACCTGATTCGTCATGCCACCGATATTCAATGAAATATTATAGCAGATCATGGCATAGACCATCAAAAAGGCCATCAGAATTGTAAAAAAAACATTTTGTAATTTTGTCTTTGGCATAAAATACACTCCTTTTCATTAGAAAAGAACATAATGTGTGTTGTTCGTTAATCAGTTCCATGCCTTTGGACTCACTCTCAAATCCCGGCATCACCTGTACGTTTCCAATTTCTTACCAAATACATTCCTTATTTTTAATTCATTTACTATTTACAGCGTCAATCATTCTATCACAGTTTTCTTCCCTTCGTAAGTGTTTTTTTCATCATAAAACCATTTTCTGTATAATTTCTATTTGTATTCCTCCATTGCCCGTCCTTTCTGTGCATCTTTACTAAATTCTGTCCATATGGGAAAATACCCAAAAATTTTTCTGTATTTTGTTCATAAAATGACTTGTAAATTTTTGTCGGAATATTATAATAGCTATGGGGAATTAATCCCCCATTTTATTTCATTATGTTTATTCATTGAGGAGACCGGAATTAATATGTATAGAGGAAACGACATTCTTAAAATTTACGATCAGGATCTGAACAACATTGGACGTGCCACTCGCGAGGAAGTACATACCCAAGGCCTGCTTCATCAGGTTGCCCATGTATGGATGTTCCAGCCAAAGGAAGATGATACTTATATCATGATCCAGAAGCGTGCATTGGACCGCGAACTTTATCCTGGCAAATACGACCTGATCCAGACAACACATTTTGATCCTGATGAAAGCTATGAAGAAGCCATCGTCGACAGTCTGCAGTACTACCGTGGCCTGAAGAAATCCAAGGAAGACATTATCCATGTGGGCAGCACCCATCAGCAGATTGACGTCGGCGACTATCATGACAATGCCCTTGTTCAGGTCTTCGCCATCTTCACAGCCAAGGCGCTTTTCATCATGCCGGATACAGAAGAAATCGTCAAAGTCCGTTTCGAAGACTTCCGCCAGCTCATCCACGGCAAGCAGAACACCATCAAACTTTACTCACTGGATGATGTTTATCTCAAAGAGAGCAGCGCCGATGAATGGTGGCTGAGGAAAGACGAATTTGTAGACGTCGTAGAACCATATATCGACAGCCGAATTGAAGAGCTGTAAAAGTCTTTCGTTGATTTTGATAATCGGACGGCAGGAATAGAAAAATAAAACATCCATGAAACAACGCGCACCCGCACGAAACGTTTCATGGATGTTTTATTTTTCTATTGCCTGTCTGTGTATTGGCCGAAACTATAAAACCAAAACGATTTTTAGGTTCAGTCCAATGACTTCTCTAACGCTGATCATGAATAAAACTCCCTGAAAACGTTTCGTGCGGGTGCACGTTGTTTTCAGGGAGTTTTATTCATGATCAGCGGTTCAAGTTACTTGAACTGAACCGTCATTTTATTCTGTATTTGCCCTTTCCATGCCCCTTCACAGGCTCAATAAGCTTCAATTGATGCATGATCTCAATTGTACTTCCGGCTCTATAATCTCCATAGTGTAATGCACTTTTTATTTCTTTGCGCCCAAATATCTGATCAAAGGCAAATGTTTCAAGGACCTCTTTGACATTCCCGGCAATCGTAGATGAAATCGTTTTGTTTTCTACCGCATTTATGACTATTTCCAATAGCTGTGCTTTCTGCTCAGGAATTGATTTTTCATTCGCGAAACCATCATTGTTCGCTTCAAACAGTGATTGTTCTTTTAACAAACCGTGGTTTTCTTCTTCAAACAGTGGTTTTTCTCTCACCAAACCGTGATTTTTCTCTTCAAACAATGTTTTTTCTCTCACCAAACCGTGGTTTTCTGCCTCAAACACAGCTTTTCCTTCTGACGCTAAACGATTACGAATGGTTGCCTGCAGCATAAATGCATTCACTCTGTACTCAGGGCTCTGTAACCCGGCCGCTTCCAATTCCCTGCACATCCGATCTACACCTTCACCATATTCCTTGACAAAATTGTAGTCTCTCAAAAATTCTGCTATCTTCGGATTTCTTGAAAAATGAGTATGCCGGATATTTCCAGCCTTAACAAGACCCGGTAATCTGCCAGGGCTCTCCACAACGATCCTGTCGTCAAACATTTTAATCTGAATATCTGTTCCACGAATACTGTAATCACGATGTGTAATAGCATTAACAATGATCTCCTGACGAACAAACTTCGGGTATTCTTCTTCTGTCACAAACAATCCGTCTGCACCAAGATAGGTTTTCTCCTTAATCTGCGTATCCAAATAGGAGATGGCCTTCGTCAGCATATTTAAAATATTCCCCTCAAAAATAACATCTTTAATAACATTCATCTGAGCGCCCACACATTCCCGAATTCCCTCATAACGAATAAATCGTACGCGCGCTCTTGGGAAATATAACTGTGGATTCTTGCCAAACAACAAAATAGCTGCTGTGCTTATCTGGAACGAATGATTCTTCTCTTTCGCAGCAATATATTATATAGTACATTTTACCATATCCATTTTCATCTGCCCATAGCTTCAAGCCCACAATATTTCGACTATCTTCGACACCCGTGCAGCCACCAAACAGGTTCAGCTCAAGTATATTCTTTAACGCCTGTTATGAAAAATCCCCCCTGAAAACATTTCGTGCGGGTGCACGCTGTTTTCAGGGAGTTCCTTTTTATACAAAAAGTTACAGTATAATTTTCTTTATACTATAAAAAGGGCACTGTCCTGTGACTTTCTTTCTGAAACATTTGACACGCTTTATTGTGTCTGTTTCAAAAAGAAAGTATATCAGGACAATGCCCTTCATAGTACAGAATAATTATACTGTAACTTTACATTTTATTCTGTGATATCTGCATACATGAAGTACCAGAAACCGTTAGCTGAATGCCAAGCACCTGTGATCTTGCTGCTCTGCAGCCAGAAATCGTTGTAGTAAGCGATTGGAATACAACCTGCATCTTCCATCAGAAGGTCTTCTGCTTTGTGAAGATCTGCTGAACGTGTAGTTGCATCTGTTGTAACTCTGGAATCTTCGATAGCTGCATCAAAGTCTGCATTAGTGTATTTACCATCGTTGTTGCCGTTTGTTGTGCAGAACAGTTCAAGGATGTTGGATGGATCTGTGTAGTCACCTACCCAACCGTTACGAGCAACATCGAATTCGCCGTTACGACGCATTGGTGTGAAACTTGCCCATTCAACGATGTTGACTTTAAGGTCGATACCAATTGCAGCCCAAGCCTGCTGTAAGTACTCAGCTACAACCTTGTGGTAACCTGCATCATTTGTTGTGTACTCGATCTGTGGGAAGCCTTCGCCGTTTGGATAGCCAGCTTCTTCCAGTAACTTCTTAGCTTCTTCAAGGTTAGCGTCGAAGTTGTCATTGTCAATGTAAGGTGTGCCGCCATTTGCATTTTCAGCAAATGAAGAACCATCTGTATCTAACCAGCCAGGACCTACAATTGCGCTTGCAGGTGAATATGTACCCTGCATCAGAGTATTCGCTACGTAGTTACGATCGATTGCAAGGCTTAATGCCTTACGTACTCTTGCATCCTGGAAATATTCTTTCTGAAGGTTCAGGCTGACATAGTATGTACCAATGATAGGATCTACATGGAATTCTTCATTGCCCTGAAGGCTAGGAATTTCTTCTGTAGGAACATCTTTGATCATATCAACTTCGCCACTTGTGTATGCACTGTAAGCAGCGTTGGAGTCTTCGATCAGTTCAAACTCAAGCTTGTCAAGTTTGATGGCCTCAGCATTCCAGTAGTTAGGATTCTTGCTGAATGTGATGTGTGATCCAGGTACCCATTCTGTCATCATGAAAGGACCATTGGAGATATAAGTATCAGCAGATGTTGCCCAAGCATCACCATTTGCTTCAACTGTTGCTTTCTGAACAGGGTTTAATGTTGCGAATGCTGCAAGTTCGCCAAAATATGAGCAAGGATGTGCAAGATTTACAACAACTGTCTTCTCATCAGGAGCCTGTACATCAAGTTTTGTGATATCGCCTGCTACTGCTTCATCATAGCCTTTAACCATACCAAGAACTGTCTCAGCGTATGGAGCTGCTACATTAGGATCACATACACGCTGCCAGCTATAAACGAAATCTTCAGCTGTCAGATCTGTGCCGTCTGACCATTTAAGGCCGTCTCTTAAGTGGAATGTCCATGTAAGACCATCTTCGGATGTCTCCCATGATTCTGCCTGTCCTTCCTTTAACTGGCCATTCTCATCAAGAGTCAGAAGGCCTTCAAATGCATGAAGGATCATGTTACCGCCATCTACAGCACTATTCAGTGCAGGGTCAACAGTTTCTGGGTCAGGACCAACCTGAACTTTCAGGATTTTCTCGCCGGTAGTGCTGCCAGCTTCTGTGGATTCTGCTGTTGTCTGGTTGTTGTCGCTTGCTGCTGTTGTTTCTTTTGCAGCGGAGCTGCCGCAGCCTGCCAGACCAGCTACCATAGCAGCTGTCAGCAGAAGAGGTAAGATTCTCTTTTTCATGTTCTCTTCTCCTTTTCTTTTTTGCAGATGCTCAGAACCAACCGCTTGGACCATGGTTCCGAACAATTTGCGTTTTCTATAAACATTATGCATTCCGCATAACTGCTTATCAGGATTTGTAACTGTTCAGAGCTAACCTCTAAAATGCTACGCATTTCGTCGGTGTGGCGTATCCGCCAAATAAAATTTCAAAAACAGTCTTAAAAATGCAAGCATTTTATACCTGTTTTTTGAAATTTTGCTTAGCTCTGAACAATTACACATTATACCCTTCACAACGCTGTCTGTGAAACGGTACTTTTAGTTGCACTTGTCCAGATGATGACAAGCTGCATAATGTCCCGGAGCCACTTCCTTGAATTCCGGAACTTCCTTCGCACACTGTTCGTCTGCATATGGGCAGCGTGTTCTGAAACGGCATCCTGAAGGTGGATTCAGCGGGCTAGGTACATCGCCTTCAAGAGCGATACGCTTGCTGGCCCTTGCCTGCTTCGGGTCTGCGATCGGGATCGCAGAGATCAGACTCTTTGTATATGGATGCAGGCTGTGCATTGTCAGCTCATAGCTGTCGGCAAGTTCAACCATTCTGCCAAGGTACATAACGCCGATACGGTTGGAAATATGCTTAACAACGGACAGATCATGGGCAATGAACAGATAAGTCAGATTCATGCTCTCCTGCAGATCCTCAAACATATTAATAACCTGCGCCTGAATAGAAACATCCAGCGCGGAAATCGGCTCATCACACACAATGAATTCCGGATGAACAGCCAATGCTCTTGCAATGCCGACACGCTGACGCTGACCGCCTGAGAACTCATGCGGATAACGATTCGCATGCTCGGAGTTCAGACCAACGCGACGAAGCATCTCGATAATCATATCATAACGCTCCTGCTTGGAAGATGCAAGATGGTGGATATCAATTGGTTCACCGACAATATCACCGACTGTCATACGCGGGTCCAGACTGGCGTATGGATCCTGGAATACAATCTGCATTTTCTTACGATAAGGCAGCATATTCTCTGCAATCTTCTTCTCTTTATCAAAAATAACCTTATCATCATAAATAATTCTGCCGCCCGTCGGTTCATAAAGACGGAGCAGTGTACGTCCTGTTGTTGTCTTACCGCATCCGGACTCACCAACAAGACCAAGTGTTTCACCTCTGTTGATAAAGAAGGAAACATCATCTACAGCCTGAACATATTTCTTGTTCTTTCCAAAACCACCGGCCGGAAAGTACTGCTGCAAATGTTCTACCTGAACTAATTTATCACTCATTTTGCGGCCTCTCTTTCCATCTGTTCCTTCTGGTTCATCCAGCACTGTGTATAGTGTACATCATCGAAAGTTGTCACCGGTGCCATCTCTCTCAGGCAGATCTTCATACAGTTTGAACAACGCGGTGCAAACGGACATCCTGCAGGCGGATTCAGCAAATCGATCGGTGTACCTTCGATTGGCACCAGACGCTCATGCTCTTTGGCATCCAGTCGCGGAATACTCTTCAAAAGGCCCTTTGTATATTCATGCTTCGGATTGTAGAAAATATCATCCGTTGTACCATATTCGACAATACGTCCGGCATACATAACAGCAATCTTGTCGCACATGCTGGCAACAACACCAAGGTCATGGGTGATCATGATGATCGCCATACCAAGCTTCTCTTTCAGCTCCATCATCAACTCAAGGATCTGTGCCTGAATCGTCACATCAAGGGCTGTTGTCGGCTCATCGGCAATCAGAAGCTTCGGTTCACATGCCAATGCGATCGCAATCATAACACGCTGTCTCATACCGCCGGATAACTCATGCGGATACTGCTTCAGACGCTTTTCAGGCTCATTGATACCAACCAGTTCCAGAAGTTCTTTGGCTCTGGCCCGGGCCTGCTCTTTATTCTTGTCTGTATGCAGAAGAATAACTTCCATGATCTGGTTGCCAATTGTATAAACAGGATTCAAACTTGTCATCGGATCCTGGAAAATAATCGATACTTCGTTGCCTCGGATCTTACGGAACTCCTTCTCAGACAGATCGTTGATACGGTGACCGTTAAAATCAATCGTACCACCAACTAACTTACCCGGGTAAGCAGTCAGTCCCATCAGACTGTATGCAGTAACGGATTTACCTGAACCACTCTCTCCTACAATACCGAGGACTTCACCATCATTCAGATGGATAGAAACGTCATTCAATGCCTTAACTTCACCGGCAGGTGTGAAGAATGAAAGACGTTCGTGCTGTATATCTACAAGATATTCTGACATAATCTTACACTCTCCTTCCTAGTTCTTAAGTTTAGGGTCAAAGGCATCTCTGAGGCCATCGCCCAGTAAGTTAAAGCTCAGAATAATCAAACTGATAACTGCTGCCGGAATAAACAGCAGATACGGATATGTATTCAAACCATTGATCGCATCACTGGCAAGACTTCCCAGAGAAGGCATCGGAACAGCAACACCAAGACCGAGGAAGCTCAGGAAACTCTCCGTAAAGATAGATGACGGAATCTGCAGTGTTGTTGTAACGATCAGTGTACCGATACAGTTTGTCAGCAGATGCTTCTTGATAATTCTCGCTGAAGATGCACCCAGTGCTCTTGCAGCTGTAACATATTCACTTTCCTTCAGCATCAGGATCTGGCTTCGTACCATACGTGCCATACCAACCCAGTACAAAAGAGCGAATACGATGAAAATACTGATCAGGTTCTCACCAACAACGGAAATCCATCCGAAGCCCGGCGCCTGAGCCAACACCTTCAATGGTGCCTTCAAAGCGAAGGACAAAAGAACGATCAGCAGGACATCCGGAATGGTATAAATAATATCAACAATACGCATCATGATCAGATCGACCCAGCCGCCTGCAAAAGCAGCGATGGAACCGAAAATAGAACCGATGACAAGAATGATCGCTGCTGCAATGATACCAACCAGCAGGGAGATACGGCTTCCCATCATGACACGGATCGCATAATCACGGCCCATCTTATCTGTGCCGAAGAAATGCGGAAATACCTTCTCGCCGGCTGCTATTTGCTCCATCTCTTTGGCAGAATAATGCATCGGTGCAAGGTTATTCGCACCCTGAATCTGCTGTTCGTAACTGTATGGATAAAATGCCGGAACAATAAAGGCAAAAATCATAACAATAATAATGATAAACAGACAAACCATAGCCACTTTGTTCTTACGCAGACGTCTGAAACCATCTTTCCAGAAGCTGACGCTGTCACGCATGACAACAAGGCTTTCCTTCTCTTCATCCGTAGCCGGAAGGAAGTCGTCTGGATTTAACTTTAATTGAAAACTTAACGGATTCTTCTCCATTATCACTTACCCTCCTGTTTATTTCAGCTTGATACGCGGGTCTACCAGTTTGTAGACAATATCAACAATAACATTCATAACGATCATGATCGTCGCAAGGAAAATTGTTGTACCCATGATCATCGTGTAATCACGGCCATTGATGGCTTTGATGAATTCGCCGCCAAGACCCGGAATTGTAAAAATCTTCTCTGTAACAAAACTACCTGTCAGTGTATAAGCCAACATAGGACCTACATATGTAATAACAGGCAGGATTGCATTACGAAGGGCATGCTTAAACAGGGAAACCTTCTGTGACAACCCCTTTGCCTTCGCTGTACGCATATAATCCTGGCCGAGAACATCCAGCATGGATGAACGCATCAGACGCATGATATATGATGTCGGATAAGCTGCCAGCGCAACCACCGGCATAATGTAGCTCTGCGCACTCTTAAGGCCCAGTGTCGGCAGCCACTGCAGTTTAACGCCAAAGACGTAAAGGAGCAGCGTACAGATAACGAACCCGGGCACCGCAATGCCGCAGGTGGCAATGACACTGAATAAACTATCAATAAAAGTGCCTCTCTTGTATGCAGCCAGAACACCCAGCGGCACACCGACACAAAGTGCAAGGACGACAGCCATTCCGCCTAATCTAGCGGATACAGGGAACTTTGTCGCAATAATATCCATAACTGTACGGCCTCTCTGCTTCAGGCTGTCACCGAAGTCGCCGTGAGCTGCATCGGAAATATAAGTAAAATAACGTTCTGCCATAGGTTTATCCAGTCCATACTTAGCTTCCAGCGCTTTTGTTGCTGCAGGGCTGATTGCCTTCTCTGATAAGAACGGTCCGCCCGGAACCAGGTTCATCAGAAAGAATGTGATCGTGGCAACTGCCCAAATGGTCACGAATGCAAGTGCAATTCTCTTGAGTATGTATTTACCCACTTTTCTCTCTCCTATTCAATTTAGTTTTCTGCTATTATAACGTCTAAGACGGACATTTGTCTATGTACAAAAAATACCATTTGTATAGTATACTGCATCACGTTAATAGACTAAATAACAACAGTCATATGAAATAATTTAAATTATAGCATATATTGTTTGAATTGTACAGCAAAAAAAACACTTCGCAGCTTTAATAAAGCAACTCCACGAAGTGTTTTCTGAATATTTATTCATTTTTTAATGTTTTTTTGACATTTTTGCTAATATTTATTGGAAATATTTGTCATCCTATTCATTTATCGAACCATGTCCGGTGTAATCTCATGCAGACTGAAGGCACCGCACATAGCCATCGTATCTGCCAGTTCTCCGGCCAGTTTGTCAATGTAGGCTTTCACGCCTTCTTCGGCACCGCCGTAAACAGCTGTTACAAACGGACGAGCAATAATAACTGCATCTGCACCAAGTGCCAGTGCCTTGAAAATATCCACACCGCTTCGAATGCCGCCATCCACAAAAATCTTCATGCTGCCGCCGACAGCCTTCACAATTTCAGGAAGAACTTCTGCTGTTGCCGGGCACTGATCCTGTACACGTCCGCCGTGATTGGATACAACAATGGCTGCTGCTCCCGCTTCCTTCGCCTTCAATGCACCCTTCACTGTCATAACGCCCTTCACGATAAACGGCGCACCGGCCATTTCTGCAATGGCCTTCAGATCCTCGACGGATTTGCCGCCTGCCGGCGGATCCATATTCTTCAGGAACGGCAGACCGGCTGCATCCACATCCATAGCCACTGCAAAAGCACCGGACTTCTTCACAAGATCCATCTTCTCACGAATCGTATCCAGATTCCACGGCTTCACTGTCGGAACACCCATGCCGTCGGCCAATGCGATCGCATCTGTTGCCGCTTCCATCACCTTCGGATTCGTACCGTCACCTGTAAAAGCAACAATGCCATTTTCTGCACAGGCAGAAACAAGGACTTTATTATAAGAAACATCATCATATGCATCGCTGTAATGCAGGTTCACAGCCCCTACAGGTCCCGCAAAAAACGGATACTTGAACTTCTTTCCAAAGAGTTCAAGAGATGTATCCACTGCCTTCGGCGCACACAATGTATCCATATTCACTCTGATCTCCTGCCACTTCTGGTAATTGCGAATGGCCGTATCGCCGACACCCTTGGCTCCGGGACCCGGAACGGTGTTGCGGCATGCCAGACCATTGCAGACCGGACAGGCCTTACATAACTTGCCGATGTTCTCTCTTGCATTCGCAAGTACTTCATTATAATTCATAATCTCCTCCTCACTCCGACGTCATCCTTTCTACTACCCCCGGATCATGTCGGTCTTTATTTTAAATATAATCGCAGTGCCTGAAACCATACGCTCAGGCTCGCTTACCCCCTACAAACTAAGTATAACACCAATTACACCAGATGCAAGAATATAAATGATCGGATGCTTGCCTGTTTTCTTATAAACAACATACAACACCACGCCAAATATAAACGCTTTTATATTGAAGAGATCTGTCAGCGATCCTGTTTCTGCAAACAGCTGTGATCTCAGAAACGCGGCCTCAGCCACACGAAGTCCTGCCACAGAAATCAGACCCACGGATGCGGCTCTCAGGCCATACATACAATATTGTACGTATTTATTCGTTTTAAATTTCTCCAGAATATTCGACACAATAATAATGATAATAATAGACGGTGTTACCAGTCCGGCCACCGCAGCAATACCGCCTAAAACACCCATGGAAGTAAAGCCCGTATAAGTAGCCATATTGATGCCCATCGGTCCCGGTGTGGATTCCGAAATAGCGATCATATTGGAAATATCATCCAGCGTAAACCAGCCTGTCGCAGCCTGCATATCATAAAGGAACGGCAGTGTTGCCAGACCGCCGCCAATGGCAAAAAGTCCTGTCTTAAAAAATTCCCAGAAAAGTCTAAATATCAACATATTTCATCCCTCCTATGCTTTCTTCTGCGCTTTTGAACGTTCCATCAAAGTCTTGATGATCACACCTGCTGCTCCGGCACATACGATCCATACAAAAGATGCAACATCGGTAAACAGTGACAGAATCACAACGGCCGCAAAAATCAGATACGTCGCCGCATCGATCAGAGACTTCTTCGCCAGTTTGATAACGGCATCCAGCACTAGGACACACACACAGACACGAATACCTGCAAGGGCATGCTGTACCCAGACAATATGTGTAAAACTGTTAATGAATGCGGCGATGATCATGATAATGACCAGTGAAGGAAAAACACATCCGATAGTCGCCACAATACCGCCGATAATGCCCTTGCGCTTATACCCGATAAATGTCGCGGTATTAACAGCAATAATACCCGGCGTACACTGACCGATGGCATAATAATCCATCAATTCCTCACTCGTTGCCCAGTTTCTGTTCTCCACGACTTCACGCTGCAGAATCGGCAGCATCGCATAGCCACCGCCGAAAGTAAAGCCGCCAATCTTGGCAAACACAATAAATAATTCCCATAATTCTTTCATAATCTCTATAATCTCCTTTCTCTTCCCATCCGAATTCCTTTCTGTCAGGATTCGCTTTATTTATCGTTGTGAAAATACACCTCCTGGTTTATAATGATTCTTAAAGCAATGTTTTCCTGTCCACCATTTCATTACGGCCGATGATGCCTCCGTTTCGGAGAGCATACATTATGATAGAGAGGTTTCCATGACACTTATACAGCTGAAATATTTCCAGACAATCTGCAAATACAACAATATCACACGGGCATCTGCCGAACTCCATGTCTCCCAGCCCAGTCTCTCCAATGCGGTCAAGGAACTGGAACGGGAATTCGGTGTCAGTCTGTTCACCAGGCGCAGCCGCGGTCTGGAACTGACTCCGGAGGGTCGCTACTTCCTGGATGAGGCAGATAAGCTTCTGGAACAGGCCGAGCAGCTGACAACCAATATGAAGCATATGTCTACAACCGACAGAACACTGACCCTTGGTCTTCCGGCCATGAGCGGTTCTCTCGTCTTCACAAATCTCCTTCGAACCCTCTATGCCCGTTCTCCCGGTACACATATCCAGGTCATGGAGAATGGTTCTCTGGCCAACCGTTCCAAAATCATGGACCACACCCTGGATGCGGCCATTATCACCCGAAACGGACCACTCCCTCCGGGCATCGGCCATGTGGCGCTGCGTCATGTCAACGTCTGCCTGTATCTGTCCGTCATGCATCCCCTGGCTGAGAAAGATACCGTAACAACCGACGACCTGGATCAACTGCCTCTGGCCATGCTGCCGGAAGATACTTTCCTCGACCACTGCATCCATCAGTATTATGAAACCCTTCATCTGAAGCCGAGTATCATTGTCCGCACCAATCAGCTGGCAACTATCCAGCAATTGGTGGCAACCAACACAACCGCGGCTTTTCTTCTGGATCATGTACTGGAAGAAAGCAGCGATATCGTGAAACGGACGGTACCGGGCCTTTTGCCTGCGGAGATCGACCTGATCTGGAAATCCAGCCGCCATCTCTCACCGCATCTGAAGAATCTGATCACAGCCGCCCGGAACATCTGACGAACCGAACTGTACAATCCAAAAAATCTGCTGCCTGAATGGCCGATATCTGACAGATCTGATACAGTTAGGGTTTCTCAACACTCTATCCATATTGTAAGCTATATGGAACAATTATTCCAATACTGATGTTTTATCGTGGTATAGCTTTATACTATACCACTTTTTCTATTTTCCTTTGTAAACGTTTCCAAAACGAATTCTATTTTGTCGAATATTGCATTTTTTTCGGAGCAATTATGAATTTTTCCTGATATCCCATCACATTTTTGAATGTTTAATATTTAACGCTTGCATTTAGTCAAACCATATCGTATAGTAAAAATATATGTATGCAATACACTCCGTACGACAGTCTGCATTCCTGCTGCTGTTTGTACGATAGAAAATAAGGGGATTTCAGATTGTATTTGCAAAGTTAAAAAAGGAGGTTTCTCAAAAGTGGGAGAAGTACAAATCAAACCATTCAAACGTGTTCTCGTCGCTAACCGAGGCGAAATCGCCATCCGTGTTTATCGTGCTCTGAATGAGCTGGGTATTACAACCGTCGGTATTTATTCCAAGGAAGACCGCTATGCCCTCTTCCGTTCCAAAGCAGACGAATCCTATCAGCTGAAAGAAAATAAAGGTCCTGTTGATGCTTATCTGGACATCAAGGGCATTATTGAAATTGCCAAGAAGGCAAATGTTGATGCTATCCATCCGGGCTATGGTTTTCTCTCTGAGAATCCGGACTTTGTCGAAGCCTGCGCAAAAGCCGGCATCGTATTTATCGGACCTTCCGAGGACATCATGAATGCCATGGGTGATAAGATTTCTTCCAAACAGATGGCTATCAAAGCCGGTGTTCCAATCATCCCTGGTGTAGATCACGCATTGAAGACAGAAGAAGAAGTCATGAAAGTTGCTGAGATGGTCGGTTATCCGGTTATGCTGAAAGCCTCCAACGGCGGCGGTGGCCGCGGTATGCGTATCGTCAACAGTGCCGAAGATATGCCGAAGGAATACCACGAAGCCTGCAATGAATCCAAGAAGGCTTTCGGTGATGACCAGATCTTCATCGAGAAATACATCCGCGGACCAAAGCATATCGAAGTACAGGTGCTTGCAGATAATTACGGCAACGTTGTTCACCTTTACGATCGTGACTGCTCCGTGCAGCGTCGTCATCAGAAAGTTGTCGAATATGCCCCTGCATTCAGCATTCCTGAATCAACACGTCAGATTATTTTCGACAGCGCTATCAAGCTTTGCAAGCAGGTCGGCTACAGAAATGCCGGTACACTTGAATTCCTTGTGGACCAGGAAGGCAATCCATACTTCATTGAGATGAACCCTCGTGTCCAGGTTGAACATACCGTTTCCGAGATGGTTACAGGCATCGATATTGTTGCTTCTCAGATTCTCATTGCCGAAGGTTATCCGCTGAACAGCCCTGAGATCAATATTCCATCCCAGGATGCTGTCAAGTGTCAGGGATTCTCGATCCAGACACGTGTTACAACAGAGGATCCATCCAATAACTTCCTTCCGGACACAGGCAAGATCACTGTTTATCGTTCCGGTTCAGGCAATGGTATCCGTCTTGACGGCGGCAACGCTTATGCAGGCGCTGAGATTCTTCCATATTATGATAGTCTTCTTGTAAAAGTGATCACACACGACCGTACATTTGACGGTGCCATCCGCAAGTCTCTCCGCGCATTGAAGGAACTGCGTATCAGAGGTGTCAAAACCAACGTGCCTTTCCTGATCAATGTCATCAACCATGAGACATTCAGAGCCGGCCAGTGCTACACCACTTTTATAGAAGAAACACCTTCTCTGTTCCAGCTGCAGCGCAGCCAGGACCGTGCAACCAAGATCATCGAATTCCTGGGTGACAGAATCGTCAATACAACTGGCGGCGACAAACCATTTTATGAAAATCGTGAAATTCCTCAGTTCGATGAGGAGAAAACGGTTTATGGTGCCAGAGACGAATTCTTAAAGCTTGGTGCCAGGGACTTTACTCAGAAGATCTTGAATGACAAGAAATTATACGTGACAGATACAACTATGCGTGATGCCCAGCAGTCCCTGATGGCAACCCGTATGCGTACGAAGGATCTCGCCGGTGCAGCCCGTGCAACCAATGCATTTATGCAGAATGCTTATTCCGTTGAATGCTGGGGCGGTGCCACATTCGATACCGCTTATCGTTTCCTGAAGGAATCTCCATGGAAGCGTCTCGAAATTCTCCGTGAGAGAATGCCGAACACTATGCTCCAGATGCTGCTGCGTGCATCCAACGCCGTTGGTTACAGCAATTATCCGGATAATGTGGTTAAGAACTTTATTGATGTTTCCTCCAAAGCCGGCATCGATATTTTCAGAATTTTCGACTCCCTGAACTGGGTTGAGAATATGAAGATGCCAATCGAAGAAGCATTGAAAACAGGCAAGATTGTCGAAGGTACACTCTGCTATACAGGCGATGTTACGAATCCAAACGAGAAGAAATACACACTGGATTATTATGTCAAGAAAGCCAAAGAACTCGAAGCACTTGGTATCCATACCTTCTGCATCAAGGATATGGCCGGACTTCTGAAGCCATACGCTGCCAAAGAGCTGATCGGTGCGCTGAAGTCCGAACTGAAGATTCCGGTTCACCTTCATACACATGATTCTACAGGCAACGGTGTTGCAACTGTCCTGATGGCTGCAGAAGCCGGCGTTGATATCGTCGATCTGGCCATTGAATCCATGAGCACACTGACCAGTCAGCCATCCATGAACTCTGTTGTTGCTGCCCTGCAGGGTACAGACCGTGACACAGGCCTTGATCTTGATGAACTCAGTGAACTTGGCCGCTACTACGGCAGAGTCCGCAAGGTTTACAAACAGTTTGAAAGCGGTATGAACGCACCAAACGTTGATATTTACAAGTACGAGATCCCTGGCGGTCAGTACTCCAACCTTCTCGCCCAGGTTGAAAGCATGGGTATGAAGAATCAGTTTGAAGAAATCAAAGAGCTGTACAGACAGGCCAACGAGCTTCTCGGCAATGTTACAAAAGTTACACCTACATCCAAGGTTGTCGGTGATATGGCTATCTTTATGCTGAAGAACGGTCTGAACAAAGACAATATCTTTGAACTTGGCCAGGATCTCTCATTCCCTGCCTCTGTTGTAGACTACTTCAAGGGCATGATCGGACAGCCTGAAGGTGGATTCAATCCTGAACTTCAGAAGATGATCCTCAAAGGTGAGAAACCGATCACTGTCCGTCCGGGTACATTGCTTCCGGATGTCGATTTTGACGCTGTTAAGGCCATGCTGAAGGATAAATACGATCTCTCAGATTTCTCCGATTACCAGCTGGATCTGAAGGCTGTCAGCTATGCCCTCTATCCAAAGGTATATGAAGATTACTGTGAACATTTCCAGGCATACAACGATGTTACACGACTTGAAAGCCATGTTTACTTCTATGGCCTGCGCCGCGGTGAGGAGACAACCCTTAAGATTGGCGAAGGTAAAGATCTGCTGATCAAGTTTATGGAAATGTCTGCACCTGATGAGGAAGGCAAACGTGTCCTCAGCTTTGAAATCAACGGTTCTGTCCGTGAAGTCACTGTTCAGGATAAGAAGCTTGAAGTTAAGTCCGATAAGAAACTGAAAGCCGATAAGTCCAACCCGGCTCATGTTGGTTCTACGATTCCGGGTACAGTCAGCCAGGTATTCGTCAAAGAAGGCGAAGAAGTGAAACAGAACCAGCCGCTGCTCGTACTCGAAGCCATGAAGCTGGAGACAACTGTCGTTGCCAAACAGGACGGTGTTATCGACAAGATTTACGTTGCTGCAGGCGATCGCGTCAATACCGGCGATCTGCTGCTGTCCTTCCAGAAATAGTGTTCATACGGGTATCATAAAATAAAAACTGAAATTCTCGCTGTCTCGCTGGTTTTGCCAGACACTGTGTGCTCCATCCGGACTGCTTGTCCGCCTGGTTCCACACAGTGTCGCAAAAATGCGGACATCTGGGAATTTCAGTTTTTTTATCGGCATCCTGTATGAGACTTATGCGAGAGAGTTTTCCTTTATTACATAGGCTATGGCCATTCTGTAACTTATGGCCTTATCCGGCTACTCATGATATACTTAACGAATGGAAGTCGGAGGACGTGCTGCACCCGTTCCGAGCCTATTCGGAGGTGGTGCCATATGAGTACATATGAGGAATTACAACTTATAGTCTCTGTCGCTATGCTCATAGTTGCAATACTGAATTTTACGCATAAAAAATAGCCGTCCTATGTACTTTGGCGAGTCTCAGACAGCTATTTTTATAAATAATGCTATATCGCCGGGTCGGGTGAGCACATTCACCTTCCGACTTCCTATATTCTTATTATACCTTTCTTACAGGCGTTTGTAAATACGCCTATCGCGATTTTCTTTACAATGCTTTATTCTCTTTCCAGCGCCCTGATATCAGGAACACCACAATCAATATAATGGCACCCACGGATGCCATCGGACCGCCGAGACCGACGCCCGTCAAACCAAGGTTCAGCACCAGGCCAAAGGCCACTGCCACCGGTACTCTGAGAACGATCGCCGACAGCATATTATTCACCATTGAAAAAGCGGTATGCCCTGCGCCTGTAAACAGGCCGTTGATACAGAAGACAAACGGCATCAGCAGATAATCAAAGCTGAAGGTACGGATATACTGCACGCCGTATTTCAGCATTTCCGGTTCATCATTAAAAAGGCGTAAAATATGCTCGAAAGATGTCTGCGCCACAATAAAGATGCATCCACTGATACAAAATGCGATGACTGTACCGATTTTGCATGTTTTCACTGCTCGGTCCCACTTGCCGGCACCGATATTCTGTGCACACATCGTTGAGATGGAGGCCCCCATCGCCACAGCCGGCAGCACCGCAAAACTATTGAACTTGGCCACAACACCAACGGCGGCTGATGCATTGACGCCACCGATGATATTGACAAGAGTTGTAATGATCATAAATGAAACGCTCGTCACACCATTCTGAATCGCAGTCGGTGTCCCTAATTTCAGAATCTTTATCGCTTTTTCTTTTTTGATAATAAAAGAAGATGGTTTGAAATCAAATACAAAGTCATTGCGGATCATCACGACGATACAGGTGATCATGCTGACAGCCTGTGAGAATACAGTTGCAATAGCTGCTCCCAGCGCTCCCATCTTCAATCCGGCCACCAGTACAAGGTCAAGAATCACGTTAGTAATGCAGGCAATCAGTACAAAGTACAAAGGTCGCTTACTGTCTCCCATGCCGCGCATAACCGCACTGAACACATTGTAACCAAATATAAAAATCAACCCCAGAACCGTCACTGTCAGATAACGATCAGCCTCTGCAAAGGATTCCGCCGGTGTCTGGATCAGATGAAGAATCGGTTTCTTGAGAATAAGCATTAAAACGGTAATGGCAACTGCCGCAATGGTTAATGTCGTAAGCAATGTTGCCGTCGTCTCCTGCATATCCTTCCGCCTCTTGGCTCCCAGATACTGTGCGATCAGTACAGTTCCGCCTGCACACAGACCGACAACGATATTCGTCAGAATCAGGGTTACCTGGCTTCCCAGATTCACACCGGACATGCTGGTTGTACCGCTGAAGCGTCCGACAATCAGCATATCCGCCACGCTGTAAAGAGACTGTATAATGTTGGATGCCAGAAAAGGCAGTGAAAACAAAACCAGCTGTTTCGCTACATTGCCCTCCGAAAGATTTTTCTCAAAACTGCTCATGATGATTACCTCTTTTAAATTCCTGTAAGTATTGGCAGAACTTTTGCCTGTCAGAAAAGCTTTTGTATGCTTCATGTTTTTGTATACTTAATTATACTTAATATAGTAGCGTAAACCACCAATAATGACAATAGGTATTCTCAAGCGTACCATACCTGCCAACCCTGTTTTCCATACAAGAAGAACATTTCGAACCATTTTTCAATTTACATCTACCAAAAAAAATGATATCCTATAAGGTGTTTGACTACTATTAAGTACATCATCAATACTGGGGAATTTAAAAAATGAAAAATAAAACTGCATTTACAATTTTGACGATTCTAGTCTTAAGTTTTCTACTTTATCTGTCAGGCGGGATTTTTGTACATCACGGTTCTGCGAAAAACAGCGAATCTATTGCAGCGGATATCGATCTGCTCACTCAAATGGAAGCCAAAACGCCGACAGATTTCTCATCCCGAAAAATCGAAAATTTTTCCGGCGATCTCACTGAGGAACAGGAGAAGATCATCGCAATGAAAGATGACTCCTTTGACAACAGTGAAATGACCAAATGGTTTGAGGACGTGATCATCCTGGGGGATTCTATCGTCGAGGGTGGCTCTGCCTATGAATGGCTGACGCCATCCAACTTCTCCTCCAAGATCGGTATCTCCGTCTGCACAGCTGAAGAACAGATTGACGCTGCTATTAATGCTTCGCCATCTCTTCTTTTCATGTGTTTTGGTGTCAATGATATCGAGAATTATGGCTCACAGGTGGATGGATTTATCTCTGATTACAGGGAAGCAATTACCAAAATCCAAGGTGCAACACCACATACTGTGATTTATGTCAATGCGATCTTTCCTCCGCAGGACGGTGTTCAGGATCGTCTGCCATTTTATGGGTATCTCGACGAATATAATACAGAACTTGAAGCTTTATGTCAGGAACTCGGCGTCACCTTTATCGACTCCGGTTTCATTTTAAGAGAACTGCCGGAATTATATGATGCGGATGGTATTCACCCTGTTTCCGCATTTTATCCATTATGGTTTAATTATCTGGCAGATATGGCGGGGTTAAAAGACAATGAATAGATTAAAGAAATTGACATATATCCAATACATCATCTGCGGCCTGCTTGTTATTTTCATTCTTGGCATTCTCCTGTCAGGTCATGCCAAAAATGTCAGTTTTGAAACAGTCCAGCAGAATATTGTATCATGTGAAGGTATCAATACCCTCAAAAAAGGAACAGCCCGTGATATGCGAAAGAATCTTGATCTTGACGAAAGTCTCTTTGACTGGTCTATTTACTATTGCGGCAATGGTCTAATGGATGTATCGGAGCTTCTGATCGTGAAGTCCGATAACTCAGCCGCTCTGGAAACAGCTGAAAAAGCGGCTGCTTCCAGACTGGACGCACAAAAGACCAACTTTGACGGCTACGGCACTAACCAGATTGACCTTCTTGGTCATGCCATCACCAAAAAAGTCGGCCCTTATTATTTTTATGCTGTTTCTGAGCATGCATCAACGTGGGAGGAGGTTTTTATGGGTCTCGTCAAATAGACCCTGAAAGTACATTATGGTATTCAGTAGTTTAAATTTCCTGCTTATTTTTCTTCCAATCGTACTGCTCCTCCATTCAGTACTTCCTTTTAAATATAAAAACATTGTACTGCTTGCGGCCAGCATTATTTTCTATGCCTGGGGAGAACCTGTATATGTCATTCTTATGATCCTGAGCATCGGATTCAACTACATGTCCGGTCTCGTCCTTGGCGAGCTTGAAGATCCACATTTGCGGAAGCGCCAGCTTATATTTGCAGTCGCTGTCAATCTTCTGCTGCTTGGATTTTTTAAATATGCCGGTTTCCTTGTCAGCATGATCAATGCCATTCTTCCTCTGAAGATTGAATTCAGATCACTGGCACTTCCTGTTGGTATTTCTTTCTACACATTCCAGGCATTGTCCTATGTCATCGATGTGTACAGAAAGAAAGTCAAGCCTCAGGAAAACCTGCTGAACTTTGCTGTATATATCACGATGTTTCCTCAGCTCGTCGCCGGTCCGATCGTTAAATATTCAGATATCGAGCTTCAGCTTTCCAACCGCAAAATATCCCGTGCCAAATTCGGTCAGGGCATCGAGCGACTGCTCTTTGGTCTTTCCAAAAAAGTCCTGCTTGCCAACAATCTCGGTCTGCTTTACGAAACCATTCAGGCTTCGGGCAGCAGAAGCATCATGACTTCATGGCTTGGTATTTTTGCCTACACCCTTCAGATCTACTTTGACTTCTCCGGTTACAGTGATATGGCCATTGGTATGGGCAAGATGCTGGGATTTACATTCCCTGAAAACTTCAATTTTCCATATATTTCAGACAGTATCACAGAGTTCTGGCGCAGATGGCATATGACATTATCCGGTTGGTTCCGTGAATATGTCTATATTCCTCTGGGCGGCAACCGTGTTTCCATGCCCCGTCATATTCTGAACCTTCTGATTGTATGGGTGCTCACAGGTTTCTGGCACGGTGCGGCATGGAACTTTATCCTGTGGGGCCTCTATTACGGTATTCTTCTGATTCTTGAGAAATATATATTTGCTCCTCTGTTGAAGAAGCTGCCGAAAGCAGCCCGACACATCTATACCATGCTTCTTGTCATGTTCGGCTGGGTCTTATTCAGCAACACGGACTTTGGCAGTATGCGCACTTACGTCGGCACTTTATTTGGTATCGGCACCAAGGGCTTCCTTGATCTGGCGTTCTTTTATTATATAAGGAACAATCTCATCATTCTGATCATGGGCGTGCTCTGTGCAACACCGCTGATCAGGAATTATATTGTGCGATGCAGCAGAAAGAAACCTGAAGTGACTTCCGCAGTACTTCTGCTCCTTGGTATCCTCAGCATTGCATTCCTTGTATACGGTACTTACAACCCTTTCCTTTATTTCAGATTTTAGTGAGGACAGATTATGCAGAAACGAAAAGATAAAATCAATCGAAAAAAATATCATTCTATTCTGGTCATTGCCGCAATTGCTATTGTTGTCCTCCTGGATGCCGGCATGATCCTGATGCCGGATCATACATCCTCTGATATGGAAAACCGTACACTCCAGACATTTCCAAAGCTGACATTCTCAACACTGGTATCCGGAAAGTTTGAATCCGAATTCGAAACCTATATTGCTGATCAGTTTCCTTTTCGAAACAAATGGATCACGCTTGAATCCACAGTTTCACGCATGATGGGAAAAACTGAATCCAACGACATTTTTCTTGCAAAGGACGGTTATCTGATCCAGAATTTCCATACGCCATCTGATGAGCAGTATGCCTCCCTCCTGGAAGGCTACAAGGGGATTGCCAAGCTTACAGAAGGAACAGATATCACCTTAAATGCTATGATCGTCCCTACGGCCGTCAACATCTACAGCAAAAAACTCCCTTTCGGAGCTGTAAAAGGGGATCAAAAAGCTTTCCTTACACAGCTTCAAAGTGACCTTGCTGCTTCCGGCATCAACTGGATCGATCTTTCTGAGCCTTTTGCCGCCTGCGACAAAGCAACTCAGCTTTACTACAGAACCGACCATCACTGGACAAGTGATGCGGCCTTACTCGCCTACCAGACCTATAACAAAACTCTGGGACTTAATGACAGCACCACTTATTCCAAAAACATACTTTCCGATTCTTTCAAAGGTACTTTGTCCGCTTCCAGCGGCCTGCGTACATCAGAAACGGATGAAATTTATGCGTATCTTCCGGATCAGGTCACAGATTACACTGTCAGCCTGACGGCAGAAAATACCAAATCAGCTTCCGTATTTGACGTTCAAAGCCTGTCCACCAAAAGCCAGTACAATGTATTCTTTGGCGGCAATCATCCGGAAGTCGTTATCGATTCCGCTTCCGAATCCAAAAAGGTGCTGATGGTCTTCAAGGATTCCTACGCAAACTGTTTTGTTCCGTTCCTGATTCCTGACTATGCAAGAATCATCATGATCGACCCGAGATATTATACAGAAGATATTTCCGAAACCATTCAATCCAATGGCGTTACCGATATTCTGTTTCTGTATAATGCCAACACGGCGGCTGAAGACCACAGTCTTTATCAGCTGACCGCCCAATAAACTAAAATACACTAAAATACAGCATCATGACAATCCTATCAGAATCGTCACGATGTGAAGAAAGGCCCTGTACTTCGGCATTCACCGAAATACAGGGCCTTTTGGGGGAAAATGTTCACTTACCAGCCAACACAATCTGCGCCATTAGTCTTCAATATGTGTTGTGGTTGTTGTGAGGCCATTGGCATCAGCATCTACATTGATGCAGTCGCCCGGCTCCAATTCATTGCCAAGGATCATTTTAGCTACCATGGTCTCGACATTCTTCTGGATATACCGCTTCAACGGACGTGCACCATAAACCGGATCATAACCATGATCTGTGATGTAATCCTTTGCAGCCGGTGTCAGCTGAAGCGTCAGTTCCTTTGTCTCAAGACGCTTATTCAGACGACCGATCAGGATATCAATGATACCGCTGATGTTGTCCTTCGTTAACGGCTTGAACATAATGATCTCATCAAGACGGTTCAGGAATTCCGGTCTGAAATGTGCTTTCAGATCATTCATCGTGTTCTGTCTTGCTTCATCACTGATATTGCCTTCGCTGTCAATGCCCTCCAGCAGATAGGAAGAACCAATGTTTGACGTCATGATCAGAATCGTATTCTTAAAGTCTACCGTTCTGCCCTGGGAATCGGTCACACGACCATCATCCAGAATCTGCAGCAATACATTGAAAACATCCGGATGGGCCTTCTCAATCTCATCGAAAAGGATAACAGAGTAAGGTTTTCTTCTGACTGCTTCTGTCAGCTGTCCGCCTTCTTCATAACCAACATATCCCGGAGGCGCTCCGATCAGTCTGGACACGGAGAACTTCTCCATGTATTCACTCATATCGATACGCACCATATTGTTCTCATCATCAAACAGATTCTCTGCCAGTGCCTTGGCAAGTTCTGTCTTACCAACACCAGTAGGGCCAAGGAACAGGAACGAACCAATCGGTCTGTTCTCATCCTGGATACCTGCCTTGGAACGGATAATCGCTTCTGTAACCTTCGATACACCTTCTTCCTGACCGATGACACGTTTGTGAAGTTCATCGTCCAGGTGAAGGATCTTATTACGCTCGCTCTCTGTCAGCTTTGCAACCGGAATACCTGTCCATCTGGACACGATTCTGGCAATCTCTTCATCAGTGACACGTTCACGAAGAATAGAATTCTCTTCTCCATGGACACGCGCCTCTTCCTCTTCCAGCTGTTTCTTCAGCTGAGGCAGCTTGCCGTACTGAAGTTCAGCAGCCTTGTTCAGATCATAATTCCTCTGAGCCAACTCAATCTGCTTGTTCAGGTCTTCAATCTGTTCACGCAGGCTCTGCAGCTTCTCAACATCCTGCTTCTCATCGTCCCATTTAGCCTTCTGAACCTTGAAATCTTCTCTCAGTTCGGCAATCTCATGGGTAATGTTCTGCAACCGTTCCTGACTGAGCTTGTCGTCCTCTTTCTTCAGAGCGGCTTCCTCAATCTCCAACTGCATGATCTTACGCGAAATCTCATCCAACTCTGTCGGCATAGAATCAAGTTCTGTCTTGATCATTGCACAGGCTTCATCCACAAGGTCAATCGCCTTATCCGGAAGGAAACGATCGGTAATGTATCTATGTGAAAGCGTTGCAGCTGCCACAAGGGCACCATCTGTAATCTTAACACCATGGAAAACTTCATATCTCTCTTTCAGGCCACGAAGAATGGCAATGGTATCCTCAACCGTCGGCTCATCCACCATAACCGGCTGGAAACGACGCTCAAGCGCCTTATCCTTCTCAATGTACTGTCTGTACTCGTCCAGTGTTGTCGCACCGATACAGTGGAGTTCACCCCTGGCCAGCATAGGCTTCAGCATATTGCTGGCATCCATGGCACCGTCCGTCTTGCCGGCACCAACGATCAGATGCAGCTCATCGATGAAAAGAATAATCTCGCCGTCGCTCTTCTTGACCTCAGCAAGAACAGCCTTCAGACGTTCCTCGAATTCACCTCTGTACTTGGCACCGGCTACCAGTGCGCCCATATCCAGAGAATAAATCTTCTTGTCCTTCAAGCCATCCGGCACATCGCCCTTGACGATACGCTGTGCCAGACCCTCGATAACTGCGGTCTTACCTACACCAGGCTCACCGATCAGTACCGGGTTGTTCTTCGTCTTACGAGAAAGGATACGGATAATGTTACGGATCTCCGTATCACGGCCAATGACAGGATCCATCTTCTGGGCTCTTGCCTTGCCTACCAAATCTTCTGCATACTTACTCAGGCTGTCATAAGTTGCCTCAGGGTTATCACTTGTCACACGCTGATTGCCTCGGACAGTGGAAAGTGCCTGAAGGAAACCATCTCTTGTTACTTCAAAATTCCTGAATAATGTCTTGATATCACTGTCGGCTGTCTCAAACAATGCCAGGAAAAGGTGCTCAACAGAGATATATTCATCATCCATCTGCTTCGCTTCTTCCTCAGCCCGTACCAGTGTACGGTTCAGGTTATCACCTACATAAACCTGGCCGCCGGATACCTTGACAAGCTTCTCAACAAGCTTCGTCGCCTGTACCTTAAATCCTTCGTGATTAATTCCCATCTTCGCCAGCAGTCTGTCGATCAGGCTGTCTTCCTGGGTCAGCAGGCTCAGAAGCAGATGTTCCTGTTCAATCTTCTGATTCCCGTACTGATAAGCCAGTTTCTGACAATCCTGCACTGCCTGCAGGGACTTCTGTGTAAATTTATTTAAATCCATATTCATGCCTCCTTTGGAAACAATGTGCTAAAAATCATCTTTTGTCATCTATGTCAAACACAACATCCATTTGATGCCGCGTCAATTTTCTTCTCATACGCTACTTCTCTTCGCTACTTTCTTCTCTGCAGTCTCTCTTCAGCCATTCACCCTCTTTTTTGTTCTATACGTAATATAACACCTATTATTAGCACTGTCAAGAGGTGAGTGCTAATTTTTTGTGAAAAAAATGTGAAGCCCGAATTTTACGGGCTTCACCGATTTTCCAGTCCTTTTATACTCTATCGCTTTCAAACTATTTAATTCAGATATTCACCCACTGGAGAAGAATTGTACTGTTTCTTAACCTCAATCACAATGGATCCATCCTCATTTGTTTTTTCTGATAAGATTTTGTACTTCGTCCCATTCTTTTTCAACTGGGCTTTATACTTCTCATATTCCTGTACAATCGCTTTTTTTGCATACTCTGTTGTCTCTCCGTCATAATTGGAAAAACACAATGTCTGAGTGATACAAGCTGCTTTAATTCTTTTCATAACCGCTACCTCTCTTTCATTTTTACAGATACATCACATAGAAAAAGGGACCTTTCACTCAGTAAATTTGAATGAAATGATCCCTGATTTTCATATAAATCGTACTTGGTTTTTACATTTCTTATTATACTTTATTTTTTTTCAAATATATAAGCAGTTTTTATTTTCTCTTCCCTATTCCCGTTATTAAATGTTATCAGTTCTTTTTTTCAGCTATTCCTATTCATATTTCACAGACTTCTCCCCTTACTGATTTGTGCTCTTTACAACAGTTCTCATTAATAACATGCCATAATGATCTTCTCACATCTGTCATATCCAAGCTGTGAACTATTCAGACACAACGTGTAGTTTCCGGCATATCCCCATTTCTGCTCTGTGTAAAAGTTATAATTTGTCATACGCCTTTTATCTGTGTCTGCCATCATTTTGGCAGCCTCCTGTGCTTCTACATTATGTAAACGCATAATCCGCTGTGTTTTTTCCGACATATCCCCATGAATAAATACATTCATCACATCATCTCTGTCTTTTAGAATATAATCTGCATTTCTTCCAATGATCACACAAGGTTCCTTCTCAGCCAATGCCAGAATAACTTTTCTCTGCGCCTCGTATACCATATCTTCCACCGATTTGCCTGTCATATCACGTCCGGCAAATGCATAGGCAAACAACCCTTTTTTCGGAGATAATTCTGCATTTTCAAAAACATATTCCGGTGATAAACCAGACTTTTCTGCAATCTCATTGATAATATTTTTATCGTAATAAGCAATTCCAAGTTTTTTCGCAACTTCTTCCCCGATAAAACGTCCACCGCTTCCAAACTCTCTGCTGATTGTAATAATTCTTTTTGTCATCTCTGATTCCTCCTTAACTTAAAACGGCTACTTTATTTTTTCTGATCTTCTTTAAAAATACATAACCGACCAGGCATGCAATCACTTCTGTAATCGGGAATGCCCACCAGATCAGTGAAACACCCATCTGTCCATTTCTGACGAACAGTGAAAAGATTCCAGCCAATGGCAGGATGATAATAAGCTGCCTCAAAAGTGAAATAACCAGCGATTCCACGCCCCCCTCCAGTGCCTGATAAATACCCTGATAAGCAACATTGATTCCGGCAAACAGAAAACTGATAGAGATTACTCTCATCGCACTGATAAAGTATTCTCTTGACTGTCCTGCATTAAACAGCGTTGCAAATGCGCCCGGAAAAATCTCTGTGATTGCAATGCCGAGAATCATTAATGCTATCGTATAGATCAGACCATACCTGATGCCATCCTGTATTCTTTTTTTACTTCTCATTCCATACGCAAATGCAATAATCGGCGTGATCGCATCTCGCAGACCAAATGCAAGGAAAAGAACAAACTGCTGTACCTTATAGAACAAGCCATAGGCTGTCTGTGCGGAAGGATTGAACTTCAGAATTAAATTCACCACGTACACCATTATAGACATCAGAGCCTGTGCAATAATTGCCGGGAGTCCGATAGCATAGATTTCTTTTATAATGCCCGCATTCGGCTTCAAGTATTTCACATCATGTTCAAATTCTTTATTCAGCTTCATATGGAAAATAAACAGTAAAACTGCAGAGGCTACCTGACCAATGACAGTTGCGTAAGCGGCACCTTTCACGCCCATTTCAGGACAAGGTCCAATACCATAGATCATAATCGGATCAAGGACAATATTTACAATTGCGCCTACCACCTGTCCGATGGTCGAATAAAGGGAGCGCCCTGTTGCCTGTAACAATTTTTCAAATAATGAAAAGAAAACAATACCAAAAGAAATCACACAGCATATCCTCAGATAGCTGACACCCATTTCAAGTACTTCTGTATCTACTGTCTGTGATGATATATAGGCTCTCACACCAAAGAAACCAAACAACAAACAGACCACATAAATAATCACACCAAGAAACAGACTATTCCCTGCTACCTTTGCAGCTTTTTTGCTGTTTCCCTGTCCAAGTGTCCTTGCAAGAAGTGCATTGGTTCCGACACCTGTTCCTATACCTGCTGCAACCATCAGCATCTGAACCGGAAATACAAGCGTCAATGCATTTAACGCTGCTTCACTTCCCTCTCTCATATTGCCTACAAATGCACTGTCTACAATGTTATAGACCGCCTGCAATGCCATAGATAAAATCATCGGAATCCCCATTTGGACCATCAGCTTATTCACCGGCATATCCTTCATCTTATTGCTTTCCGCCATTTTGTTTACTCCTCTCTTTTTCTGCACAAAAAAATGCGTAACCTGTCAAATAAGCTGGACTTACGCTGACATGCTACACACTTTTTCATGACACTATTATTTTTAACAAAAGAAAACGAGCAGCTGGTAAACTGGATTTACGCTTACTTGCTACTCGTTTGTAATCATTATATTTCCTGTTTTTCAAAAAGTCAAATAAAATTTCAATAGGACCAAATACCTTGTGTTCTTCACAACTCATTTTTAACCTTTCTATTTTTAAAAATATATTTGACATTTCCGGTAAAATATCCCTATTATATAGTTGTTTTTGATTTACAGAAGAAAGGATACACTAAAATGATTCATATAAGACTTGCCAGTAAAGAAGATATCCAGAATATCATGCCCCTCTACGCCTATGCCAGAAAATTTATGGCTGCCAACGGCAATCCCCATCAATGGAACGGCAATTATCCTGCTTCAGAAGACATCCTGAAAGACATTGCCAATGGCAATTATTATGTCTGTACGCCGGAGAATGCGCCGGAGAAAATTGTGGGCGGTTTTGCTTTCATTATAGGAAGAGAACCGAATTATGCCGTCATTGAAAATGGTGCCTGGCACTCCGATCAGCCTTACGGCACAATTCACCGGATTGCCTCCAACGGTCAGGTCAAAGGCATTGCCCGAGCCTGCTTTGATTTCTGTCATAACAAAATAGACTGTCTGCGCATTGATACCCACGCTGACAACAAGCCAATGCAAAATACCATCGACAGTTATGGCTTCCGCTACTGCGGAATTATCCATGTCGCCGACGGCACACCACGAAATGCCTATGATTTAGTTTAATCTTCATCGTGACATATTCGCATGTAAAATTGCTGCGCAGTGCCCTATCCGGCAATCAGCATACACAGTGGCATTGTCAGGATTGAAAGCAGCGTTGTCACTGTAAAAAGCTCTGTCGCATAATGATCATCACGCTCATACATAATCGCCATCGTAATCGTCATGGCACCGGCCGGACACGCTGCAGTCACTGCGGCCACTGTCCGCATCTGATCATCAATCGGCAGAAATCTCAGTAACAAACAGAACAGACCTGCCGAAACGATCAGGCGCAGTAACGCCACAAAAAAGAGTCTTCTTTTTGTCAAAATCTCCTTAAAATTCAGCTGTGTCATAATCGCGCCGGACAAAAGCATCGCCAGCGGCGTATTCATATCTCCAATGGCACCCATTGCAAAATCAATACTTTCCGGCAGACGAATCTGAAAAATAAAGAATACCATACCTGCGATGACCGCAATGAGGCACGGATTAATCAGCTTCTTCAGCTGAAAACCGCCTTTATCCAACAGCATGATGCCATGTGTCCAGCAGAAAATATGAAAAACAGCGACAAACACGGTTGCATAAATAACACCGATATTTCCAAAAAGCGCATAACCAAGCGGAACCCCTATAAATCCACAGTTATCATAGGTCACTGCAAACTTCTCAATTGACAGATCATACCCTTCTCTCTCATGCAAAAGGAAATGACCAATCACAATGGAAATCAGATAACTGATGACGGCCAACACAAAAAGAATACCCATTTTTTTCAGCAACTCACTGTCATACTCCATCTGAAAGGAAGTAAAAATCAAAATAGGATTCACAACCAATGTGCTCAGTCTGGACAAACGCTGTTTTGTATAATCATCAATGATTCCCATCTTACAACAGATCACGCCTACAATCATAATAATAAAGATAGAAATAATCTTTCCAAATACCGTTGCAACTATCATTCGCTATGCTCCGCCTTTCTCTTTAACTGTCCATTTTTTCAACTCATATAATACTACATACCGGTATACCGGTCAACAAGCCTATCAGCACTTTAATTATGAAATAACGATTTCCCATATGGAACAGCAAAAAACCATCAGCCTGGAAGATTTATAATCCTCCGGGCTGATGGCTTTTATGTCACCTTATGGGTATCCGTTCTGTCACAATCATAACAATTGCCTACATTGATGATACATCTCTGATTACCTCAAATAATTATCTGTATAATAAACCAATTATGCAACCTTTGGATAATCAATCACCGTAACTTCCTGCATTAACTTCTTGGCCATATCAACAATCCTTTCAAGCCGATCAGCAACTTCATCCGTATAATACTTCTCGCCGCACTGCTCACATTCAAGGCATGGAACATTTTTAATCACAATAATGCAATCTTTATAATTTACGACGTGTGTTGTTGTGCTATTTACAGTTGTATTATTCTTACAATACATACACATATCCATCACCTCTTTCTTCGAGTCTTTAAATCATTTTCAAATTTGTTCGTATCAGGATAATACGCTGTTATAATATATACATTTATACTATCACAACCTGCAACAATATGCAAAATTTGTCCACTTATATTATACCCAAAAATCAAACAACTGGGATTCGGATAATCATCCGGATAATCCTCTATGATTTCACCTGTTACAATTCCATTTTTTACATCTGCACGACTAATATTTCTTTCCTGCATTCGTTGCAGGCAATGCTGTGTCCAAAGAATTTTGGATTCCATGCATAATTTTTGATATATTTCTAAATTCATTTTCTTTTCCCCTTAACATTATTGCAATTAATCATAGCACATCTTTTTTATCATTCCCATCACTTTCCTCCCCTCTTTGCCCACAACATTTCGACAAGATTCGACAACTTTTCAACCACATCTATATAAATTGACATTTTTATCCACAAAAAAGGCTTTATAATCCAAACTCATCTCTAATTCTAAGATTATAAAGCCTTCCAACTTTTGAAGTTGATTCTAAACAGCTCCAATTATTTTCATTATTTAAGCATCCAATTACAATGTTGTTCCATGGTCCACAATTAGGTACTGACCTGTCACTGCAGCTGATGCGTCCTCTGCAAAGAACAGAATAGCATTGGCCTGATCCTCCACACTGGATTCCGGCAAGGACATATCCATATGCTGCGCACAGCGTTCTGCAAACCATGTCGAAAATTCAGCGACTTTTTCCGGTGTATTCAGCGGTGTCGGTGTTGGTCCCGGGCAAACGGCGTTGCAGCGGATACCGTTCGGTGCCAGCTGAATAGCCACGTTCTTTGTCATAGCCAGTGCCGCTGATTTTGCTGCTGAATAAGAAATACCACCGTTGCCGAACACACCGCCGATGGAAGAAACATTGATGATCGAGCCTTTTCCGGACGCCATCATATGTGGAATCGTATCCTTCATCATGTAGAACAGAGAACTCTGGTCAATGGCAATAATCTCATCCCACCATTCGTCTGTACACTCTGTAATCGGGCGGTGTTTGTCCACAATACCGGCATTGTTCACCAGAATATCCACCTTGCCGAAAGTATCAATGGCTGCTTTCACAACCGCACTGCAATCCTCATGACTGGACACATCGGCCTTCACAGTCACAACCTGAACTCCATACTTGCGGCATTCCTCAGCCACTTCATCTAACGCTTCCTTTCTGCGGGCACACAAAACCAAATCTGCGCCTTCCTTCGCAAAAAGAATCGCTGTTGCTTTGCCAATACCTGAATTACCGCCAGTCACAATCGCTGTCTTATTCTCTAATCTCTTCATCGTTATACTCTCCTTTATCATATTCCATTTGTTATCCTGTTCTTTCTCACTTATCATCTGTGAAACGCCAGGTTTTTCACCTTTACATTTGCATGCCACCGCACACCGGCATGGCCATTCCCGTGATATGTCCCGCCATATCGGAACACAAAAATACTACAGCATCCGCAACATCTTGCGTCGTTCCCATCTTTTTCATGGGTATAATATGATTTTTCAGGAATTCCGCATCCTGCGCACCGGCATCAATACTGTCCTGCATGAGTCCGGTTCCTTCCGTCGGTCCCGGACAGATCACATTGACACGGATACCTTTGTCTGCATTTTCCAGAGCTGCCGTCTGGGTAATGGCGATTACTCCGGCCTTTGATGGACCGTAAGCACCAAATCCCGGTGCCATCCTAAGTCCGCCGATAGACGCGTTATTAACAATGGCGCCTCTTCCCTGTTTCTGCATCTGCAGAAGTTCATATTTCATACAATGAAAAACACCGGTCAGATTGGTATTGATCACTTTCTGCCAGTCGCTTTCCGCCACCTCCGTCAGTGGCGCAAAAGGAATATTTTTGCCGTCCGCCCCACAACCGGCGTTATTGAATGCATAATCCAGCGAACCAAATGTCTTCACCGTTGTCTCAATCGCTTTACGGACAGAATCATCATCTGTCACATCACATTCAACAAAAATCGCCTCACCGCCGTTTTCCCGTATAGTCTGCACCGTTTCCAATGCTTTAGGATTTCTGGCAGCCACAGCCACCCTGCAGCCAAGACCGCCAAAACAAATAGCTGCGGCCTGTCCCATACCGGAAGCCGCCCCTGTTACAAAAGCTGTTTTTCCTTCAAATTCTTTAAATATTTTCATCCGCTTCTCCTATCAGATAACCATAGCCGAACTTCTTAATCACTTCTTTTTCCCGGACAAGTCCTTCTTTGATAAATTCAATAAAATACTGTCCTGCCTGGGTATCCGCCTGATTCTTCAGACGGCCGATGCCGATAATAGCCGGTGCAATATCATCCGTTATCGTACAAATCCGAATATCAGAATCCGGGTGCAGATTCAACATTTCACAGGCCATCACAATCGGAATGATCGCCACACCGCGATTGTCATTGAGCAGATTGTACATAAGCTCATTGCTCTGCACTTCGTATCCTACCTTCGGTACAAAATCATACACGCGACAGGCCTGATACAGCTGACTTAACTGAAATCTGAAGGTATCACAGATAAACGTCGCCTCTTTGAGCTGTCCCATGGATAACTTCCCGCACTCCGCCAACGGATGATTTTTGTGCATAACAAATACATAAGGATTGCTGTCAATCAACTGAAAATCAATCCGTTCATCCTCGATCATTTCATTCGACAATGCATAATTAATATTTCTGTCCAGCAGGTTCTGAACCAGCTCAAGTGTTGTAAAATCCAGCTGCCTTATGCCGATTTCCGGATGAGCCTCTGAAAATCTCGGCAGCCGAATAGCCAGATAATGCAGGATATTGCTTCCCAATGATAAAATATTCTGATTTAATGTGTATGTTCTTTGGACATTTTCCATCCCGGCCTTTAACTCTGCAAAAGCAATGTCCACGCTGGAAAGAAATATGCGGCCATAATCATTGAGCACGATTTTGCCTTTTCGGTGTTCAAACAACGGCACACCGATTTCTTCCTCCAGCTGCGCAATACGTTTGCTGAGATTTGGCTGCGTAATATATAATTCTCTGGCCGTTTTGGTCATGTTGCCGTTTCGAGCCACCGCCTGAAAATATTTTAAAACTGTAAAATCCATCTCTTTCCACCGCTTCCGTCATTCCTGATCGTTCCGATAAACCTTCCAAAAGCCGTAAAACAACTGTCCTTTTTATATACGCATGGCTGCATAATAAGCTTCATGATTGGCTCTGTAATAAGTACCGCCTCTTGCCGTACAGTCGCCCACCATGATCACATCTGCACTGCCGTATTTTGCCAGAAGCACTTTGCCAAGGCTGTCATCCGGTTTGACACCCAGCGCATTCACGACACTGTCCGCCGGATAGAAATGCTTTTCGCCGGTGACTGTATCCACCGTTTCAACCCCGTCCTTTACCGCCTGAATCCGCTGTCCGCCAATAAGTGCTGCATTCAGATTCTCCAGCTGATCCAACAAATCCACTTTGTTAAAAATCGGCATTTTCATAATAAAATCTTCCCGCTTCAGCTGGTCCACAACAGTAACACTTTTGCCCTCTTTTGCCAGGGTAAGGGCACATTCAAGTCCTGTAATGCCGCCTCCGCAAACAACCACATTTTCACCGGTCTCAACTTCATGGGCATCCACGGCACGAACGGAAAGTGCATTTTCTATCCCCGGAATCGGAGGCTGAACATAAACAGAACCTGTTGCCACAATAATGGCATCCGGGTTTTCTTTTTCAATTAAATTCTCCGTCACTTCTGTATTCAGCAGAATTTCCGCCCCACATTTGCCGGTTTCTCTGATATCCCAGTCCAGATATTCCCGCATCAGTGTTTTAAACGGTGCAAGGCAGGCATCGTTTAATAAACCGCCCAGTCTGTAGGATTTTTCATACAGTTTGACACTATGGCCTCTCTGTACCAGTGTCTGAGCCGCCATCATGCCCGCAGGACCACCACCGATCACCATGACTTTCTTTCGTTCATTTTCCGATACAGGCTGAATCTGTCCGCTCACACCACAGCGCGGATTGATGGCACAGCTCATATTGGTTCCCCATGTATTGGCATTGCCGCAAAGATCGCACCGGGTACACGGACGGATTTCTGCCTGCTGAGCTCTCAGAGATTTTCTGACAATATCGCCGTCTGCCATAAAACTTTTGGCCATGGCTACAATATCTGCCTTACCTGACGCAATAATCTCCTCCGCCTGCTCCAAAGTTGTGATCATCCCCACAACAGCCACCGGCACATGCAGATGTTTCTTTACTTCTGCTGCATAATCCACATTCAACGGTTTGTGAGGTTCACGGAAATAAGTCGGTATACAATAACGGGCCGACAAATGAAAAATCGAACCCTGAGACACATGGACGATATCCACATACTCCTGCGCTTCTTTCATAAATGCCAGAGATTCCTCAAATTCCATGCCGCCCGGAATACCTTCCACAGCAGAAACTCGCATCTCAATGACCATATCTTCACCGACAGCTTCTCTCACTGCCTTCAGCACTTCCAATGGGTATCTACGCCTGTTCTCAGGTGAACCGCCATATTCATCTGTCCGCACATTGGAAGCCGGTGACAGCCATTGGGCCAGGAAATTCTGATGGGCACAGTGAATCATCACCATGCGAAATCCCGCATGTTTGCAGCGCAGGGCACAGTCTGCATAATGGGCTTTCATCTCATCCATATCCTGTCGATTCATGGTACGCACATTATCTTCTGGATTCAACGGTCTTTCTGCAGAAACAATAGCAATGGGTGAACCATCCTGAGGCGCTCTGTTACCCCGTCCTGCATAAGCCAGCTCCGCAGAAATTTCGGCACCATTCTGTCGACAGACTTCTGCCAGCGCATTCATCCCATGAATACAGTCATCATCACAGACATTCATCTCACATAACCAATGTGAAGTTTTGTCATGGGTCACCGGTGTATCACCTACCGTTACCCAGCCTGCACCTGTTTGTGCCTGCCAGGCCATAAAATCCAACATATCCTGTCCAACAGTACCGTCCGCATTGCACTTCAGAACAACCGTCGGCGCATATTCCAGTCTGTTTTTCAACGTTACACCGCGAATTGTCAGCGGCTGAAAAAGATGCGGATATAAATTCTGATTCATACTCATCCCCCATAATTCATTGTCAAATATAACGTTATTATCTTCACTTTTACTATGAGTATAGCAATCGGAAGATGCAATGTAAAATGCCCATTTTGATATTGAGGTATAACCGCAGCGACATAACTTATTACATTTTTGCATCCGATTTATTTAAAACCCTAAAAACAGCGAAAGGCCGCAGCCCAAATGGGCTGCGGCCTTTTTGATTCAGGACTTGCTTACAATTCCTGCGCTTCATATACATTTATTTTTTACTGGATAGAGATATATTTCTTCTCTTCTTCAGCAGGTTTTGCTTCTTTCTTAGGAACGAACAGTGTCAGAATACCATGTTCAAAGGATGCCTTGATATCCTCTTCTGTGATATCTTCGCCAACATAATAGCTTCTCTGGCATGCGCCTGCATAACGCTCACGTCTGATGTACTTGCCTGTCTTCTTGTCTTCCTTATCTTCATCAAGACCCTTTGCTGCACTGACGGTCAGGTAACCATTATTCAATTCAGCCTTAATCTCGTCTTTCTTGAAGCCCGGAAGATCAATCTCAAGTTCATAGCCATTGTCCAGTTCCTTGATATCTGTCTTCATCAGATTGCCTGCATGGTGACCATACAGTTTCTTCTCTGCCTTATCTTCTGCTCTGTTGTCATAATAAAATGGAAAACCAAAGAAATCATCAAATAAATTATTGTTAAAAATGCTAGGTAACATAAGTCATATCTCCTTTTCAATCAAATATCTATATTCCAATCTGTTAACTGTTATTGTCTAAAAACATCTGAGCCGATGAATCATTATCCCTCAATGGATATATATTTCTTCTGCTCTACTGCAGGCTTTGCTTCCTCTTTCGGAATTTCAAGCTTCAAGGTGCCATCCTCGAACTTAGCCTTGATGTCTTCCTGTTTAACACCTTCACCAACATAGAAGCTTCTGCTGCATGAACCGCTGTAACGTTCACGTCTGAGGTACTTGCCCTCCGAGTTCTTCTCATCTGTCTGCTTATTCGATACAGCACTGACGGTCAAGTAGCCATCCTTCAGTTCAGCTTTCACATCTTCCTTCTTTACTCCCGGCATGTTCATCGTTACTTCATAACCATGATCTGTGTCTTTCACATCTGTGGTCATCAAACCTGCTGCATTATAATTATAATCCCCATCAAATGGGAATCCAAAAAAGTCATCTAACAAATTCTCTCCAAAAATACTAGGCATTAACATAAGTCATATCTCCTTTCAAAAGATATCTTAAAATCTAATCAAGCACTTTCGGATCACTCCTGAGTGTTATCAACATTTTCAACTCCGGATTCGGAACTCTTCTTTTTGTTCCCCTTCCTTTGTTCTACATGTAATATAACACTTATTGTTAGCACTGTCAATAGATGAGTGCTAATTTTTTGTGAACATTTTGTGAACTTTTAGATACTTGTTTAAATCGATTTCTCCCATCAATCCGTCAAATGTTAAAACAGGATCCAGCAGATCCAAACAATCCGAAAGGAACAGACATTTTTTTGTTTGCAGCCGCCAGCACAGAAGCACCAATGATTTATTTCTCAAGAAAAACCGTAATAGTGCCCTCTAATAATTTTCTCCAAAGTTTGACAATATTCCCCACAGCAATGGCATTAATCAGTGTTCCTTCCCTGACATCAGTCATCACCATACATGGCTTCGGATTTACGATGCACATTGATTTCATTTTCTTTTGCTCGAATGACATCCGGGTCGGATTCTTTGTTGTACAGAAGAGTATCAACAAGATGCCATATGTCATCTTCAGAAATGTTGGTTTTACAGTATCCATACGTTTCAAAATCATATGAGAGTTTCTTATTGATTTTGTCATGTGTGATGTATTCATCTGTTTCCGGCACGTCGGGATATCTTGTTATCCATTTTTCATGCCATGTTTTCTGAATATCAAAATACTGTGACCGAATTTCTGGTTTTTTGCGAGCCAGAGCAAGACCAAATTTTTCATCATACATCGTAAGTCCTTTATCTTTTATATTTGCATAATAAAAGATATTGCTTATCTGTGACATGATGTAAAACGGTAGTGCAACTTCAATAGTTGTATCTGTAGGTTTGATACGTTCAAACATGTGATGATTTTCCTTTCTGTTAAAAAGAGACTGTTTTTTCTGTGATATAACCAGACCAATGAATATCAGTGCCGCACCGGCCACTGAGGCCATGGTCATTTTCTCATGAAGCACCAGAAACAGGAAATTGGCGAGGACTTCCGGCTTCATCAGTATCTCCGGTTTCCAGCTGGCTTTCTGCTGGATCAGCACTGGGATCAAAAATAGAATACCATAGAAATACACTCTTCTTGTAACGGCCACGATCGGATATTCCCACTCACCGATTTTCTTGATCAGCGCCGAATAGCAGCCCCATGAGATCATCGCCAGAAAGGCCAGACCATCTCCCTGGGGATTAAGCTGCAGATTTTTCCGCATGGCGCCTATCTCAACTAATGGTAACCGAAAATCTATATATTTTCAATATCTATCCATTTTTTTAGCGCCCGACATTTCAAGTTTTCCCCAAAAAAACTAAAGAAAACTTTACCATAAAAATTGTTTTTAGAGGGGTTGTCTTTTCCAGATTTTTCTGTTATTATCCAAAAGGATTATCTCTATGCGAGATTCTCCACTTCTATAAGTGGTCAATCATTGACAAAATTTGAAAGTTAAACGGAGGTGAGTTTTCATGGACAGTTGCATAGGTCGAAGTAAGATATGCGGTGAACAGAAGTATACAGTCAGAATGCGGCTATTCGGAAAGCTCAGCCTTAGACCCATAAGCAAATCTTAATACAATATTTGTGCCTGCAAAGCAGACACAACCTATTCGTATGGAATTTGCCTCTGCTTTGCAGACATGGTGCCTTTGGGCAGCCTCCTCTCTATACGCAATCTATATTTTCGTGCGTTCTTTTGTACATCGCATCCAACAGTCTATGCTATTAAACTGAAACGTGAAGCGATGTATTTTTTATGCCCTTTTTTAGGGTGACAAGGAGGACGACATGAAAAGAAAAATGTTTTACAAGAAAGATTATGTAAAAGAACTGTTAAAGATTATCCGCACAGAAACAGATACCACCAAATTGCCAAAGCTGCTTTCCGATTACCATGAGAAAGATATTGCTGAAGCGATCACCTTACTGAGCGAAACCGAAAGAAGACAACTCTATCCTGTCCTCGGCGCACAGAAAGTGGCTGAAATCTTTTCCTATCTGGATGATTCCGAAAAATATATTGAAGAACTGCCGATTGAAAAGGCTGCCAAAGTGGTTTCTTACATGGATGCCGATGATGCACTGGACATTCTGGATGATCTGACCGAACACAAAAAACAGGAACTTGTCAACCATCTGGATGAAGATACCCGAAAGGACGTCCGCAGACTGCTTTCCTATGATGATGACGAAATCGGCAGCTGCATGACCAACAACTTCATCTGCATTTCCGACAAATTGTCCATCCGTGAAGCCATGAGCACTCTCGTTCGCCAAGCTGGTGAACATGACAATATTTCCACCATTTACGTTGTGGATAAGGATGAGAAATTTGTAGGTGCCATTGATCTGAAGGATTTGATCATTGCCCGCGAAAATGATGCCCTGTCCGACATTATTAGTCGTTCCTATCCTTATGTCTGCGAACACGAGAAAATCAACGACTGCATTGACAAGATTGCCGATTACGAAGAAGACTCTCTTCCTGTTCTGACCAAAGAGGGCCGTATCGCCGGCATCCTGACCGCAACGGACATTGTGGAACTCGTTGACGATGCCATGGGCGATGATTATGCAAAGCTCGGTGGTCTGACATCTGAAGAAGACTTAAATGAACCGACCATCATCAGCATGAAGAAAAGACTGCCTTGGCTGATCATCCTGTTATTTCTGGGCATGGGTGTATCCTCGGTTGTGGGTATCTTCGAATCCGTTGTTGCCGTTCTGCCGATTGTTATCTGCTTCCAGTCACTGGTTCTTGATATGGCAGGCAATGTCGGCACACAGTCCCTGGCTGTTACTATCCGTGTTCTGATGGATGAAAACCTGAACACAAGAAAGAAACTCTACCTTCTCGGCAAGGAAATGAGAATCGGTTTCTTCAATGGCATCAGCCTTGGCCTGATGGCTCTGGTATTTCTCGGTGTCTACATCCACTTTTTCAAGAAATACGCATGGCTTCCGCTTTCCTGATCTCAGGCTGTGTCGGCCTCTCACTGGTTGTGGCCATGGTAGTTTCCAGCATGATCGGCACCATTGTGCCAATGTTTTTCCACAAAATCCACGTGGACCCGGCGGTTGCATCCGGTCCGCTGATTACAACTGTCAATGATCTGGTAGCTGTCGTTACATACTATGGACTGGCAATGGTATTCCTGATTGATGTTTTCCATATTTGACAAAAGTCTCCTTATGGTTTATATTAGTTCATAAATAGATATTTCAAATTTGAACTAATTATTCCATAAGGAGGCTTTTTGTGAAATTAGGTATTGAATTTTCAAGGAAACTGTCTCTGGCCTATGAAAGCATGTGCAAACCGCTCTGCCATGAACTGAAACTGCCCCAGACAGCTTTTGATATTCTTATGTTTCTGGCCAATAACCCTGAATTCAAAACAGCCAGAGATATTGTCGAAGTCCGAAAGCTTAAAGCGAATCTTGTCTCTGTCAACATTGATAAGCTTGTGAATGAAGGTTATCTAATCCGAAAGAATGTAGAAGGTGACCGACGTAAAGTCCAGCTTCTCTGTACCGATAAGGCACAGCCTATCATCAGCAGAGGCCAGCAGCTGCAGGAACACTTTGTTGAACAGCTTTTTGCAGACATCGACGATGCCACACGTCAAACCATATTCCAGGGTATGCAGCAAATGGAACTCAATCTGAATCTCATTCTGGAGGACAACTAGTTATGCATTTACTTTTTACGATTATTGTTACTTTTTTTGCCGGCATGGGAGCCGGTCTCGGAACAGGTTTTGCCGGTATGAGTGCTGCCGCCGTCATCAGTCCGATTCTCATCACCTTTCTCGGTATTGACCCCTATATGGCCGTAGGCATTGCATTATCATCCGATGTACTGGCCAGCGCCGTTTCTGCTTATACTTACGGCAAGAACAAGAATCTGGATATCAAAAACGGCCTGATCATGATGGTTACTGTCCTGATCTTCACTGTTGTGGGCAGCTATATATCCAGCCTGGTTCCATCCGCAACCATGGGCAATTTCTCCGTCTTTATGACTTTCCTGTTGGGTATCAAATTCATTGTGAGACCGGTTATGACTACCAAGGAAGCGATGCAGGGCGTATCCGCTAAGAAACGTGCCATGCAGTCTGTTATCTGCGGTATCATCATCGGATTTATATGCGGCTTTATCGGTGCCGGCGGCGGTATGATGATGCTTCTGATCCTGACTTCTGTTCTGGGATACGAACTCAAAACAGCCGTTGGAACAAGCGTCTTTATCATGACCTTCACCGCATTTACCGGAGCAGTCTCTCATTTTGCCATCGGCGGCCTGCCGGATCCTGCTGTCTGGATCCTGTGCATCATCTTCACTCTGATCTGGGCCAGAATTGCTGCGGTATTGGCCAACAAAGCCACACCAAAGACATTGAACCGTGCAACCGGTGTAATCCTTGTTGTTCTCGGTGTCGTTGTTATGGCGTTCTCATTTTTATCGTAAATAACAAAATAAAACACACTCTGTGAATTCCGGCTCATAATTCACAAAATTTGAAGCACTCATTGCGTAAATGAGTGCTTCACTTGTTTTACGGCGTTAACATTTTCTTTCGCCGATTATCTGTTTTTAACCGAGAATTTTCACCGAATCGTTTTTCTTGTTCTCTCAAAACAATTCCTTTACAGTCGGATAAATCCTTCTGAAATACTGATAGCGTTCTTCGTATTTCCTGGTCAGCTCAGGTTCCGGTGTCACTGTGTCCACCACCTTGACAATCTTTGCTGCTGCAGTCTCCACATCCGGATATTCTCCGCATCCCACAGCCGCCAGCATAGCACCTCCGAGTGCCGGGCCTTCTTCATTCTCAAGAACATCCACCTTCAGATTCATTACATTGGCAATGATCTGACGCCACAGAGGGCTCTTCGCACCGCCGCCGCAGATCTTTGTTCTCTCTGGGCTGATACCGAGACTTCTGGCTACCTCCAGAGAATCTCTCAGACCAAAAGCAACACCTTCCAGGACTGCCTGGGTCATTTCCTCTCTTGTTGTATCCATAGACATGCCGATGAACATGGCTCTTGCGTCCGGATTATTGTGGGGCGAACGCTCACCCATCAGATACGGAAGAAAATAGACATGATTTTCACCCAGCTTCGTAATTCCCGTCTGCTCCGCGCTATAATCTTTGGTTTTCAGAATTTCTTCATTCCACCATTTATTGCAGGATGCCGCACTGAGCATACAGCCCATCAGGTGGTAATGACCATCCGCATGGGCAAAGGAATGCAGCGCATTGTATTCATCCACACCGAAATGCTCACTGGAAATGAAAATTGTTCCGGAAGTCCCCAGCGAAATATTGCATTTGCCTTCTCCCACTGTACCTGTTCCCACTGCCGCTGCTGCATTATCGCCGGCACCGGCAATAATTTTTACATTTTCAGATAAGCCCAGTTCCTCTGCGATTTCCTTTTTCAGTGTACCCACCACTTCATAGCTCTCATAAAGCTTTGGCAGCATTTCTCCTGTAATACCGCAGATTTCAAGCATTTCCTTTGACCAGCAGCGATGCTTCACATCCATCAGAAGCATACCGGATGCATCGGACACATCTGTACAGAAAGTACCAGATAACCGATAAGCCAGATAATCCTTCGGCAGCATGATTTTCACAATCTTCGCAAAATTCTCCGGCTCATGCTTTCGCATCCACAGAATCTTCGGTGCCGTAAAACCGGCAAAGGCAATATTCGCTGTATAAGCAGACAGCTTATTCTTGCCAATCACCGTATTCAGATAATCCGTCTCCTCACCGGTTCTGCCGTCATTCCACAGAATCGCCGGACGAATTACCGCATCATCCGCATCCAGCACAATCAAACCGTGCATCTGCCCACCAAAGCTGATGCCCGCTACCTGAGACCTGTCACACTCCGCCGTCAGCTCCTTCAAGCCATCCATCGCCTGGGTAAACCAATCCTCCGGATGCTGCTCCGACCATCCCGGCTGCGGAAAAAACAGCGGATACTCTCTGGACACAACTTTTTTAATATCGCCGGTTTCATCCATAAGCAGCAGCTTCACTGCTGAAGTCCCTAAATCAATTCCTATGTATAGCATTTCTCTCATTTCCTTATAAAACAATCAAATGTAATTACTTCATATCAACTGTTCAATTAATAGTTCAACTAAATATATCAACTAAACATCAATACATCAACTAAAATAAGACATTTCAGTTGATGTATTATTGAAGTGTATAAAACACATGCCTTCCATGCCGATTTTTTTTCAACAATTCCTTTTTAATAAGCCTATTTATCGCGACAGATGCACCTTGTATCGTAGAAATTGTATCAATTACATCCACAATTTGTTGAGTCGTTATCATTCCATTTGCTCTTACATATTGATATATCAGTTTGTCTGTTCGATTTAAATCAACTATTTCATCTGTCATATCATTAAAATTAAGTTGTTTTGGCATACTCTCGTATTTGACATTAATGTAATACGTCGTCCATCGCCCACGATTTTCTACAATAAGCATATTTTTCTCCACCAAATCTGCTAACAACCGTCCCACCTCAATTGAAGATAAATTTAATACAGACTGTAAACGAGTATTGGACACTTTCTCCTCCAGGTAAGCTGTAGAAAGAATAATTTGCTCTTCTGCTTGCAACAATTGATAATCTTTCCCAAATACATTATATAAATATTCCGTACATTCAATTGGCATCAATGAAACCATCCATAATCTCAACTCAACCTGATGAAGCTCCTGATCATCATATAAATCGGGCTTTCTCCAATTTTCCGCTCCCCATGCATTTAAAATTGTAGGAAATCCCGATCCAATATTATCCCCCAAACCAATCATTCTAAACATATTCTGGATTTTAGGATTTCTAGCTACCGAATGACCACCCTCATATATAGCCTGGACCGGCAATTTTAAATTTCCTGGATTAGAAAACAAAAAACCATCCTCATATTTAATAACTTTTAACACGCCTGTACTGTGATAGTCTGCATGGATAATCATATTTACAGTAGCTTCACGAACTGCCTTATGGACTGCTGTATCATCTATCCTTATCATTCCATCCAATTTAAAAGGCCTTTTCAAATCACTTACTAATTTAGGTAAAATTCTTTTTATGAAATTATACAAATTATTTTCCCATGAACCATCATAAGTTAATCTGTCATTCCATCTTATGTTTTCTGAAAGATTTGTCTGATCCAAATAATCCATACGAATATTATCAAATCGTTCCCGAATTGCTAGTCCTTTTCCAAACATTAACAATCCTGCTGTCGTTAATCCTTCCCTTTTTGTTGTTCGCTCAACCGTATATGCCCCCAGATTTCTTAAAAACTCTTTATCTTCGGCATTATTCCAAACATGATCTGGATTATGACGCTCGTATTCTATTCGATATGTCTTAAGTGTATTTAAATCTATATCTTCCATTGTAAATCCATCTAAAAGGCCACCGTCAATTCCCGAATCTGAAGAGTCTCTCAGCATAGCTTTTACTTCTTCTTCTGTACAATGATAATCTCCTTCATGATTGCGTTTAAAACTCCCCTTTATAGGATTTTCATTTATATATACCGGCTTGTGTCTATAATCTGCCTGTGGTACTTCAATCCATAGTACAGTATGACCACTTATATCACAATATCCAACATTATCATCTAATAAAATATTGGCACTGACTTTATTACTATTTATAGTATCCCAAAATTCTTTTAGTCTAACTTCTGGATTTTTAACATCTGTAAACGAAAAGCGTTTTTGAATATTCGTTTCGGACATATGCTCTTCTATACCTAGTAAAATTGTCCCTCCACAAGTATTTGCAAACGCAGAATATGTTTCCCATACAGATTTTGATATTTCATTTCGTGAATCCTTGCATTCTAGAGTAATTCTTTCACCATATTTTAACAATTCTAAAATATCTTCTCTTTTTAACATTTCACTCCTTCTTTCAAATCCCACACCTGTCGTTATTTTATTATAAACTTTTTGCTAACCAAAAGCTATTCTTTTTGGGTTATTAAATCTGTTATCTTACAACATTCAATTCATTATTTCTTTGTATTTTGACATAATTTAAAATAAATAAACATTTTCTATATCTAATTTTATTTTGCTTTCACCATAAATAAAACATGGCTTGCAAAAAATTCTTATTCATGCAAGCCATGTTTTATCATTCTATATCACATATGAAGTTTCGCATCCTAGTATTTTTATTAGCCCCAAGGATTTTCAGTTGGGTACCGCACGCCTGCCGGCTGGTTATAGCCAATCTCCTCTACCGGCACACCGATATACTTAAATACCTCAAACAGTGCCTTGCCATAATGACCGAATGCTACTGCGCCATGATGCGGGAATCCTTTCTCAATCAGAACATGACGATAGAATCTGCCCATTTCAGGAATGGCAAAGACGCCGATGGAACCAAAGGAACGTGTTGCCACAGGAAGGACTTCGCCCTGAGCCACATAAGCACGAAGCTTATTGTCTGCTGTGCTCTGCAAACGGTAAAATGTGATGTCACCCGGTTTGATATCTCCTTCAAGGGTACCCTGTGTCACTTCCTCAGGCAGTGTTCTTGCCATAATCTTCTGGTACTTCATCTCGCAGAAAGACAGCTTGCTGGAGGCTGTATTGCCGCAGTGGAAGCCCATGAATGTATCTTTCTGAGTATAGTTATATTTGCCCTTGATAGCGCTGTTGTACATATCAGACGGTACAGAATTGTTGATATCCAGCAGTGTAACAGCATCCTGGCTGACAACCGTTCCGATAAACTCGCTGAGTGTACCGTAAATATCCACTTCACAGGATACCGGAATACCCTGAGCCGTCAAACGGCTGTTGACATAACATGGCACAAAGCCGAACTGTGTCTGGAATGCAGGCCAGCATTTGCCTGTCAAAGTTACATACTTGCGATAGCCGCGGTGCTCTTCAATCCAATCTTTTAATGTCAGTTCATACTGCGCCAGCTTAGCAAGGATTTCAGGCTTCTTGTTGCCTGCGCCGAGTTCTTCTTCCATCTCTTTCACAATAGCAGGAATTCTCTCATCACCGGCATGTTTATTAAAAGCTTCAAACAGATCAAGCTCTGAATTTTCTTCAATTTCAACGCCCAGATTGTAAAGCTGTTTGATCGGGGCATTGCATGCAAGGAAATTCATCGGTCTTGGTCCAAAGCTGATAATCTTCAGATTCTGAAGTCCAATGACTGCTCTTGCAATCGGCATAAATTCATGAATCATATCGGCACATTCTTCCGCATCACCCACAGGATACTCCGGAATATAAGCCTTAATATTGCGCAGCTGCAGATTGTAGCTGGCATTTAACATACCGCAGTAAGCATCACCTCTGCCATCCAACAGGTTGTCTCCGCTCTCTTCTGCAGCGGCAATAAACATCTTCGGTCCATCAAAATGCTTTGCAAGCAGTGTCTCTGAAATCTCAGGACCAAAGTTGCCGAGATAAACACAAAGGGCGTTGCATCCCGCTTTCTTGATGTCCTCCAGGGCCTGTACCATGTGAATTTCACTCTCTACAATACAGACCGGACATTCATAAATTCCTTCTGTCCCATACTTCTCTGTATAAGCCTTCATCAGATTCTGTCTTCTGCTGACAGAAAGACTTTCAGGGAAACAATCACGGCTGACAGCCACAACACCTAACTTCACTTCCGGCATATTGCTCATAATAAAAATCCTCCTTTTATTCGCCGAATACAGCCTTGTAATCTGCCTGGAATTTAGCAATACCCTGATCTGTCAGCGGATGATGTGTCATCTGCTCGATTACCTTGTAAGGAACTGTTGCGATATGCGCACCTGCCAGTGCACAATCTGTTACGTGCATTGGATGTCTGATAGATGCAGCGATGATCTCTGTTTCGAGGCCATAGTTGTCAAAAATTGTTACGATATCTTCGATCAGGCTGATACCTGCTGTGCTGATATCATCCAGTCTGCCGAGGAATGGAGATACATATGTAGCACCTGCTCTTGCAGCCAGTAAAGCCTGGTTAGCTGTGAAAATCAGTGTGACGTTTGTCTTGATGCCTTCTGCAGACAGAACCTTAACAGCCTTTAAACCTTCAACTGTCATAGGAATCTTAACAACCATGTTTGGATGGATAGCTGCGATTTCACGGCCCTCTTTGATCATGCCTTCTGCATCAACAGTTGTAGCCTTTACTTCGCCGCTGATTGGTCCGTCAACGATCGTTGTGATCTCTTTGATGACTTCCTTGAAATCTCTGCCTTCTTTGGCGATCAGGGATGGGTTCGTTGTAACGCCGCAGATAACGCCCATGTCATTTGCTTTTCTGATATCTTCTACATTCGCTGTGTCAATGAAAAATTTCATAATTTTACCTCCTGGGACCTTTCGCCCTTAATTATATGATAATTTGTAACTGTTCAGAGCCAAGCATAATTTCAAAAAACAGGTATAAAATGCTTGCATTTTTAAGTTACGATAATTGCTACCTCGTTTAACGGAAATCTATTTACCCGGCTGACCATAGTACGCATTGGCACCATGTTTTCTAAAATAATGCTTATCCTGAAGTTCCTGCGGTGCAGGCTGAACCTTCGGATTGATCAGCTCACAGCGGGCTGCCATCTTGGCAACTTCTTCCAGAACAACGGCATTGTGTACAGCCTCATGGGCATCCTTGCCCCATGTGAACGGTCCATGATTCTTGCAGAGAACGGCAGGTGTTGCAATATAATCCAGACCTGGACGGTCAAATTCATCCGCGATCAGGACACCTGTATTCTTCTCATAAGCTTCATTGATTTCTTTCTCTGTAAGATTTCTCACACAAGGTACCTCGCCGTACAGATAATCGGCATGGGTTGTCCCGTAGCATGGAATACCACGGCCGGCCTGTGCCCAGCTTGTGGCCCATGGTGAATGAGTATGTACGATACCGCCGATCTTCGGAAAACGGTTATATAAGACAACATGTGTCTCTGTATCAGAAGACGGATTGTAATCGCCCTCTACTTTATTGCCATTCAGATCTACAACAACCATATCTTCCGGTCTCAGTTTGTCATAATCCACACCGCTCGGCTTGATGACAAAAAGTCCCTTCTCACGGTCAATCCCGCTGACATTGCCCCATGTAAAAGTCACAAGCTGATACTTCGGAAGCAGCATATTGGCTTCGTAGACTTCTTTCTTTAATTCTTCAAGCATTCGACTAACACCCTCTTTTCTGCCATAAAGGCTTTTTAAACTTCCCGCATCAACATTCTCTTGTGAATCCCGATGCCAAATGACACGTTTATTTTATCACTTCTGATGCTGTCTTTTCAACTGCTATTGCACCTTTGTAATTCTCAATAAACTTCTCAAAACCTTCGATATCCTTTGCATCCGGTTCTTCACTTGTACCTGCATTTCCGGCAAATACTTTGCCCTCCAGATAATTCTGAAGTGTTTCGTCTTCACCCTTCCATGTCAGATAAGATGCCAGCAGTGCCATACCCCATGGACCGCCCTCGCCGGCTGTCTCCATAACGGATACCGGTGTATCAATGGCAGCTGCCAGAAGCTTTTGTCCCACACCTTTTGTGGTAAAATAACCACCGTGACCGTAAATCTTATCAATGGCCACATGCTCTTTCTTGATCAGAATATCCATACCTACTTTCAGGGCACCCAGGGCACTGCTCAAATGCAGACGCATAAAGTTAGCAAGACTGAATCGGCTGGTTGGTTTTCTCACAAAGAGTGGACGGCCCTCTGTGATATCGGTAATATTTTCCCCTGAATAGTAACCGTAAGACATCATATCACCACAGTCTGCATCACCCTCCATGGCCACTTTGAATAATTTCTCAAAGAGGTCATTCTGACTGATATCCATGCCGAACAGCTCCGCAAATTCTCTGAAAAGGCCTACCCAGGCATTGATCTCGGATGTACAGTTATTGGCATGCACCATAGCTACCGGACTGCCCACAGGTGTTGTCACCATATCGATCTCCGGATAAACGGCCTTTAACTGGTCTTCCAGAACCACCATGGCAAAAACAGATGTACCGGCAGAAACATTACCTGTACGAACACCAATGCTGTTGGTAGCTGCCATACCTGTACCTGCATCACCCTCCGGCGGACACAGTGGGATACCTGCCTGCAATTTGCCGCTTTCATCCAGAAGCTTGGCTCCCTCTTCTGTCAGCACACCGGCAGATTCTCCGGCCACAAGGATTTTCGGAAGAATACCTGTTAATGTCCATGGATAATGTTTATCTTCAATAAGCTTGCCAAACTTCTCAACCATTGTCTCATCATACTGATGGGTCTTGTCATTGATTGGAAACATACCGGAAGCATCGCCGATGCCAAGGACTTTCCGCCCTGTCAGCTGCCAGTGGATGTAGCCCGCCAGCGTTGTCAGATAACTGATCTGATCGACATGTTCCTCCCCATTTAAAATCGCCTGATATAAATGGGAAATGCTCCATCTCTGAGGAATATTGTAATTAAATAATTCTGTCAGTGCTTCAGCCGCCTGACCTGTCGTGCTGTTTCGCCATGTACGGAACGGTACAAGCAGCTCACCCTTCTCATCAAAGGCCATATAGCCATGCATCATGGCACTGAAACCGATGCTGCCGATCCTGGTCAGCTCTGCACCGTATTTTTCTTTCACATCTGCTGCCAGGCTCTTGTAGCAGTCTCTTAAACCCTTCCAGATATCATCCAGGGAATATGTCCAGAAACCGTCGATCAGCTGATTCTCCCAGCTGTAACTGCCGGAAGCGATTGGTTTGAATGATTCATCGATGAGCACTGCCTTGATTCTGGTTGAACCGAATTCAATACCCAGTGCTGTTTTGCCGCTCTCAATAATTGCTTTTAAATCTGCCATTCTATCCTCCTGATTCATGGATTCGCTGTCGAATCCTGCTTTGAAATGGACACTCTGTCCAATTCAAACATTGTCTATCTCTATAACCACAGGCAGGCAGCTGCCTGCGGTTTATACCACACTATCGCAGCTGCCTGTCTTTTAATCAATTTAACGATAGTAAATGGAATTCCATTTCAGCTCATTGTTAAACTGTCTGATTGTTGTGTCTTTGTCGATATAAACAGCTTCAATGCCCATGCTGTTTGCCCAGTCACCCATCTGCTCAGCCGTCAGGTCATAGGAGAAAGCTGTATGATGTGCACCGCCTGCCAGGATCCATGCTTCAGCACCTGTCTGAAGATTTGGTTCCGGTGTCCAGAATGCAGTTGCAACTGGAAGCTTCGGCATTGGTTTCTCTGTCTTCTTGCAGTTTACGTCATTGATGATCAGACGGAAACGATTGCCCAGATCGATAAGGGATGTGGCAATAGCCTTGCCCTCTTTAGCTGTAAATACAAGTCTTGCAGGATCTTCTCTGTCACCCATAGATAATGGCTGCTCTTTGATAGAAATAGGGCCATCTGCAATTGTCGGGCAAACTTCCAACATATGGGACTGAAGGATGCCTTCTTTGCCCGGTACAAGATTGTATGTATAATCTTCCATAAAGGATGTACCTTTGGCACCCTTCATGCCTTCTGTCATGATCTTCATCAGACGTACCATGGCTGCTGTCTTCCAGTCGCCTTCCGCACCGAAACCATAGCCTTTTGCCATCAGTCTCTGGATAGCCAGACCCGGAAGCTGCTGCAGGGCACCTAAGTCACCAAAGTGCGTAACAATAGCCTGATAATTCTTTTCCTCAAGGAAACGTTCAAAACCGATTTCAATACCGGCCTGAACAGCCACATGCTGGCGGAATTCCTTCTCATCTCTGCCTTCAAGTAAAATATTATATGTGCTGTAGTATTCTTCTACCAGTGCATCAATATCTGCCTTTGAAACAGCTTTCACTGCTTCTGCGATTTCATTTACCGGATAAGCATCCACTTCCCAACCGAATTTGATCTGCGCTTCAACCTTATCGCCCTCTGTAACCGCAACATTTCTCATATTGTCAGCGATACGCATCACACGGATATGACTGCTCTCAAGAACACCTACGGCTGTACGCATCCAGGAACCGATTCTGTCCTGTGTGGCTTTGTCTTCCCAGTATCCCATGATCACCTTACGTTCCATATGGAGACGGGAAAAAATATGACCGTATTCTCTGTCACCGTGAGCTGCCTGATTCTCATTCATAAAATCCATATCAATGGTATCGTATGGGATTTCACGATTATACTGTGTATGCAGATGAAGCAAAGGTTTTCTCAGTTCCTGAAGGCCGAGGATCCAGGATTTTGCCGGTGAAAAAGTATGCATCCATGTGATAATGCCGGCACAATTATCATCCATATTGGCCTCATTCATCGTTTTACGGATTAATTCATTGGTGATCAGGGTTGGTTTCCATACAACCTCATATGGAAGATTGCCTGATGCATTGAGTTTTTCTACGATTTCTTTGGAATGTGCTGCCACATGGGACAGGCACTCATCACCGTACAGATCCTGTGAACCTGTACAAAACCAGAACTGATAATTTTTCACCTTTAACATGTTTTTAATTCCTTTCTGTGTATGTTCAAGTTGAGTATATACGAAACTTGGCGCGGAATTCAGGTCTGCCTTGCAGACATATTTCTTACCTGAATTCCTGCGCATGCTTAGGTCAATGTTAAGCGTTTTTCTTCTTCATGCGGGCAAAAATTGCCTGTAATACGATGAAGAAGCAAAGCAGTGCGGAAAGTACGATACGTACCCACCAGCTGGACAATGTACCCTGTGTGGTGATCAAGCTTGTGATGGTACCTTTGATCAGAACACCGAAGATGGTGCCGAATGGTGTACCCACACCACCGCTTAACAGTGTACCGCCGATAACGGATGCAGAAATGGCATCCATTTCAAGACCTTTGGCCTGTTCTACGAAACCTGCACAGCTGTTTAAGCAGAATAAGAAACCGCCGCAGCCTGCAAGCAGACCTTCAAGCACATAAGCTTTAAATTTGATTCTCTTAACATTCAGACCCATCATTAACGCACTCTGTGCATTGCCGCCCACAGCGTAAACTTCACGGCCGAATTTGGTATATTTCATAACAACTGCGATAATCGCTACAATAATCAGAGCAATAATAACTGTCGGATAAATGTAAGCCGGATGGAACTTCCCGCTCTTACTGTAAGAACCGATAAACGGCAGATAAATCTTTGCATTGGCCCATGCAAGGAATGTTTCATTCTTGATAGAAATCATCTCTGTGCTGACCATGGAAGTCATACCACGGCCAAAGAACAGACCTGCCAGGCTGACAATGAATGGCTGGATCTCCAGATAAGAAATCAGGAAGCCCTGTACAATACCGAAAGCCAGACCAATGAGCAGTGCTACCGCAATCGCTGCATAAGCACTCATGCCGTGATTCTCCATCTGATTGGCCATAACCATACAAACTAACGCTGTAATGGAACCAACAGAGATATCAATACCGCCTGTGATCATAACGATCGTCTGACCAACTGCAATAACCAGCAGACCGGCATTGGAAATGAACAGGTTCAGAAACATCTGTGGTTTTGCAAAACCCTTATCTGCGAAAATAACCATACCTGCGATATACATGATCGCAAAAAGTGCAATTGTGATAATCAAAAGGAAGGTATTGCCGTTAATCTTTCTGTTTGAATCTGTGGTTGTTTTTAACTTAGCCATGATTATTTACCTCCCTCTACTGCTGCTGCAGCTTTTTTTGCACGCTGTTTTGCAATGAAACTCTGGAATACAGGGCTCTGCAGTGTAACAATAATAACGACAACGATGGCCTTGTAAACCGGCAGCTGATCGGCTTTAACATTCATCGCATAAAGCGTTGTTGTCAGAGCCTGGATCGTATAAGCACCGATAACGGAGCCCATCAGACTGAACTTACCGCCGCCCAGTACATTGCCGCCAAGAGCAACTGCAAGGATGGCATCCATTTCAAGGTTCAGGCCAATGTTGTTAACATCGGCTGAATAAATACGGCTGGATGCGATAATACCTGCGATACCTGCCAACACACCACAGATCACGTATGTCAGGAATTTGATCAGTGTTGAATTCAGACCAACCAGTCTGGAAGCCGTACCATTGATACCAACACTTTCAATATACAGACCAAGGGCTGTTTTCTTCAAGATCAGATTCACAATAATAACAACGATAATCGCCAGGAAAATCGGTGTCGGTACAGGAATCTTGCCGATATAACCACCAAATACCTTATAAGAATCCACACGGACATATGTAATCTGACCTGCTGTAATCAGCTGTCCGATACCACGTCCTGCTGTATACAGAATCAGTGTGGCAACCATCGGCTGAATATTCATCTTGGCTACAAGGAAACCATTAAAGGCACCGCAGAGTGCAGAAGCCAGAATAGCTGCAATAATTGCCAGACCCATCGGAGCAGCCAGCTCAGTAACAGATACTTCACCACCGGAAAGGATCTGACAGCAGACAGCTGCTGCAACAGCCATAACTGCACCAACACTGATATCCTGACCGCCGGAAGCAGCCGTAACCAGTGTCATACCGACAGCCAGAATAACCAGCTCGGATGCACGGTTGACAACGTCCACAATGTAACCATATAAAACACCATTATTAATGGAAATCTTGAAGAATCCCGGTGTCGTAATCAAATTCACTAATAAAACAGCAACCAGACATACGATTGGCAAAAACAAGCGCATGGATGTTATTTTCTTAATCGAATTCTTATTCATTGCTGTCACCTCCTGCTATTGCTTTCATAACGCCTTCCTGTGTCAGCTGGTCGCCGGAAATCTCGCCGACCTTCTTGCCGTCTCGGAGAACACCCATACGTGAACATGTACGAAGCATTTCCTCAACTTCGGAAGAAATAAATGTAACGGCCATGCCCTGGTCGGCCAGGTCAAGCACCAGTTTCTGGATCTCAGTCTTTGTACCGATATCGATACCTCGTGTCGGCTCATCCAGGATCAGATAATCCGGATTGGTCAGAAGCCATCTGCCGATAATCACCTTCTGCTGGTTACCACCGGAAAGACTCTTGATCGGTGTCTCTCTGCTGGCTGTCTTAATCTGCAGCATATCGATATATTTGTCTGCGGCTTCCTCCATCTCTTTTCTGCTCATCGGATGGAACATGCCTCTCTTCGCCTGAAGTGCGATAATGATGTTCTCACGTACAGACAGATCAGCAAGGATACCATCTTTCTTTCTGTCCTCAGGCAGATAAGCCATACCCTGTTTCATGGCATCCAGCGGAGAATTGATCTTCACTTCCTTGCCGTTGACCTTGATCTTACCTGTATCCGGCTTGTCCGCACCGTAAATGGCACGCACCAGTTCGGAACGTCCGGAACCCAGAAGTCCTGTCAGGCCCACAACCTCACCTTTGTTGACAACAAAATCAAACGGTTTGATACTGCCTTTTCTTCCAACCTGTTCAGCTTCGATAACCGGTTCAAACTTCTCAAGTACTTTATGATCTCCCTTGATATCTGCCAGATCATCAAAGTTCTTGCCCATCATCTTGGCAACCAGTTCTACTCTAGGCAGTTCCTTTACAGGATACTCTCCAACCAGTGTACCATTTCGAAGAACAGTAATCCGGTCACAGACCGCATATACCTGCTCAAGGAAATGCGTAACAAAGATAATACCAACGCCTTCTTTTTGAAGACGTCTCATCAATACGAAAAGTTTCTCAACTTCTTCATCATCCAGAGAAGATGTCGGTTCATCTAGAATCAGAACCTGGCACTTCATATCTACCGCTCTGGCAATGGCAATCATCTGCTGCTTCGCCAGAGAACATTCCTCTAATTTATCAGTTGCTCTTGCATCAATATCCAGACTCTTCAAGAGCTCTGTTGCTTTCTTATTCATTGTATGCCAGTCAATAAGACCAAACTTTCTCGGCTCACGTCCGATAAAAAGGTTCTCCGCCACTGACAGATTCGGACAAAGATTAACTTCCTGATACACGGTACTGATACCGTGGCTCTGGGCATCCTGCGGGGATTTATTGATAATCGGTGCATCAGAACCCGCTATTCTGATCTCACCGCCGTCTAAACTATGTACTCCGGTAAGCACCTTGATCAGTGTGGACTTGCCGGCTCCGTTCTCTCCCATTAACGCATGGATTTCACCTTTGCGAAGCGTAAAATCTACATGCTGCAATGCTTTGACACCCGGAAATGTTTTCGAGATATCTCTCATACTTAAAACAACATCATTGGACATATAGCATTCACCTGCTTTCAAATTCTCTCTCTAAAATCTCTCCCATTTCGGGTAAGTTGACATGTAACGTATAAGCACAAAATTGGCGTGGCACCATTCCAGGCTTCTGCCTCTTTCTACCACGCCAATCATTATGTTCCCGGAAAATTAATTCCTATAAATTTTAGTATGCACGAGCGTCTACAACGTCCTGTGTTACTTCTGTAACTTCATAATCTGTACCATCGATTGAAACGGATGCTACATCAGAACCATGAGCGTAGATACCTTCTTCTACATATGCCTGTTTCTCTGGTGTTTCGCCAGCCTGAAGCTGTTTGATAATCTGTTCTACACGTGGGCCATGAAGAGGATTACACTCTGTGTTAACAATGATATCACCTGATAATGTATCTGTAATACCCTGTTTTGTTGTATCGAAGGACATTACAAGAATGTCACCGTCAGGACCAACTGTCTTACCAGCTGCTTTGATAGCTTCGATTGCACCAAATGCTTCATTATCGTTCTCGCAGTATACAACGTTGATGTTGTCATACTGTTTCAGCATAGATTCCATAACTTCCTGGCCTTTAGCCTGTGTGAATTCACCTGTCTGCTGAGCTAACAGATTCCAGCCATTAGCTTCTACTGCTTCGTTGAGGGCTTCTGTACGTCCGATCTGAGCGGATGCGCCGATTGTACCCTGGATATCTACGATGTTAACTTCACTCATGTTCTTAGCTGCTGCGTACTGTTTTAACCATTCGCAAGCTTTCTGACCTTCCAGTTTGAAGTTTGAACCAACCCAAGCTGTGTAAAGGCTGTCATCAGAAACGTTTACCATACGGTCAACGATGATAACCGGGATTTCTGCATCTTTAGCTTCCTGAAGAACTGTATCCCAACCGGATTCTGTTACAGGTGCAAGAACAATGTAATCAACTTCCTGCTGGATGAAGTTACGGATTGCTGCGATCTGATTCTCCTGTTTCTGCTGAGCATCATCGAAAATTAAGTTGTAACCGTTTTCTGTGCTGAATGTAGATTTCATAGATTCTGAGTTAGCTGTACGCCAGTCAGATTCTGCACCAACCTGTGAAAAACCAACTGTGATCACGTCACCTGTGTTACCTGCTGCTTCTGTTTCACCAGATGCTGCTTCGCTTGCAGCTTCTGTTTCGCTGCCTGCAGGTGCTGCTGTTTCTTTAGCACCTGATGAGCCACAGCCTGCTAATACTGCAGCAACCATAGCTACTGACAATAATACCCCTAAAAATCTCTTCTTCATAAACTCTTCTCCTCCTAGTTATGAAACAATAAGTATCTTATATGAAAAGCATACCTTATTCCCATAATTTTGGAAACAGAGGATTCTTTTTTTTAGGTTAATATTTTTTGAACTTTTTGTGAATGTTTTGACCCATTCAAAAAAAGTGTACTTTTTTATGATAAAAGTATATTTTTTTATGAAACATTTCTGGTTGGTATCACAATCCTTGCTGTGGTGCCCACATCCGGTTGACTTTTGAAAAATAAACCATAATTTTCACCATAATAAATATGAATCCGCTCATTGACGTTGCCCACACCAAAGGCCGCTATATTGGCCGACTGGGTACTTCCGTCCACGGAAGCCTTCCTGAGATTATACAGTTTTTCTTCATCCATGCCTACACCGTCATCCGTCACACAGAAGACAATATTATCCCCTTCCAGGCGACCGGTCACAGAAATCGTTCCTTTCCCCCGCTTGCCGCGGATCCCGTGAACCAGGGCATTCTCAACTAACGGCTGAAGAAGCAGCTTCGGGATTGTAAAATTATATAACGCCTTGTCTATATCAATGTTGTAAGCCAACGTATCCTGGTAACGAAACTGCTGGATCTTCAGATAACTTTCAATATGCCGCTGTTCCTCCTGGATTGTAATAAAACTCTGCCCATTGCTCAAAGATGTCCGGAAGAAATCAGACAGATAAGTCAGAAGTCGGATTACCTGATCGTTCTGCTTCGCCTCCGCCAGCCATACAGCTGTATCCAACGTATTGTACAGGAAATGCGGGTTGATCTGCGCCTGCAGAAGCTTCGTCTCGCTCAGCCGCAGTGTCTCATGGTTGCGCTTCATATCTTCCACCAGCTGACCGATCTCCTTGGTCATATCGTTGAAATTATCCATAAGCAGCGCAATTTCATCCCCTGACTCCACATCCTTCGTCTGTGCCGTAAAATCACCGCCGGCTACTTTGCAGGTTAACATGCAAAGATTGCGTATCGGACCAGTAATATTTCGAGCCGCCCTGACAGAAAGTCCTACCGTCAGAATAACAACAAGAAGCGACGCCAGAATCGTAAAACAGAAAATTGTCCGATTATTCTCATCCAGCTGTGCTTTGATCTGATCGAAATTCAGCGTTTCTGCATAAATATAGTCACGGATACATGACTGCACCAGAGATGTCAGTGCATAAACATCATTATCCAGTGTGGCCATATTCTGATCATAGGAATTCTCCCGGCCAATATTGTTCTCCAGCTCATGAATACAATTTGACAGTGTATTCAATGTATTCTTCAGGCGAACCATCTGACTTCTGTTCAGTTCAACCGTTGCAGAATGCGCCAGATCATTGCAGACGCTTTTCAGTTCATCGATATAGGCATAGGGATCCACCGTCAAAATACCATTAACCGTCACGGTCCCCACATCCAGCTCATCAATCTTCTTGTTGTTGATGACCGCCAGGTAAGTGGTGTAGTCAATCCGTTCCTTGAAATCCCGGACATATTCATTGGCCTTTGCCACATTATTGGTGATGTCCGCATACGCACCAGTCGTATAGGAAATTGTCCAAAGCAGATAACAGACAAGACAGATCATCGGTACAATAGCCGCCGCAGTGATCATCATAATCTTGCGGTTCAGGGAAAGCTTCTTATATCTAAACATCCTTTACCCCTTTCTTGCTGCCCTGTATTCTTTCGGCGTGCAGCCCTGGGTCTTCTTGAAAATATAGCTGAAATAATGCGGGTCTTTGTAGCCCACTTCATAGCTGATCTCCGATGTTTTCATAGATGAACAGGCCAGATACTGTTTCGCCTTCTCCATGCGGACTTCCGTCAGATACTCAATGAATGTTTTGCCCATTTCCTTACTGAAAACGGAACTGAAATAGCTTGGACTCATGCAGACTTCCGCCGCAACGGAATTCAACGAAATGTCTTCCGACATATAATCCTGTTCAATCCGCTCCTTCGCTGTCTGGATAATGTCCGAATACCGTCTTCCGCTGACCGTATTGCGCAGTTCAATGGCATGATCCAGCAGCGTCCCGATGTAATCTTTAATGTCATCTACTGACTCTGCTGTTGTCACGGCCAGCTTCAGGATTTTCTCATTCTCCCGGATACCTTCCCACTGACCATACACTTCACCTTCAACTCCGGCATCTTTCCTCAGCTTCTTGCAGAAAGTCAGAACCGTTGCATAAATGTCCATGATAATATATTGCCTGATCATCAGCGATCGGAAATGATCCTCTGATATTTCCGTAAATAATGCCCCGACAAAACTCTCCACTTCCTCCAGAGAACCATTGCTTAGGAAACGGGTAATAATTTGATTAAACTGGTTGATCTCACCAAAAATATTGGCATCAAATTCATTGTCCTGCTGTTCAAAGTTCAGTTGTTCAACCGATATGATCTGATTCGGTTCCTGCACAAAACGGCCGGCAAATGCCTTATCCGCCTCCCGGAATGAATATCGCAGTTCACGGATTCGCGCCACCTCACTACCGATACCGCCAAACCAGGTCAATGTGTCAAAAGGTGCGATCACTGCTTTCAGCCCCTCAATAAAGGCTTTTGTCTGAGTCTCCATGTCTTCTTCCACAGATGTCAGAAGAAATGCCCAACCTTCAACTCCTCTCTGGAATCGAAAAACATCCCTGAATCGGTCAACATAGCAGCCGACAGCCTCATAGGCTTCGGCCAGTGCCTCAGACTGCTCTGCCTGCACATGATCCTCCTGGATAAATTTGAACAAAATAATCCTGTAAAACGGGCCGCTAAGATTCATATGGAAACGCTTCCCTTTTTCCATGGCATCTGCCAGCGACAATTTGCCCGATATCAATTCCCCCAGGAATTTCATCTTGATCAGTTCTTCATTCTCCTGCATTTCCTGGTAATAAACTTTCTTCAAGGCCAGATCTTCCCGCTCATCTCTGACTTTCTCGGCAATCTCCGACAAATGTTCCAGCAAAACTGCTGAGGATACCGGTTTCAGCAGGTATTCCGCTACACCGATCTTAATGGCCTGCTTGGCATACTCAAAATCATCATAACCACTCAATATCACAATCTTGATATCCGGCAGTTCCGCTTTAACCATACGGCTTAACTCCAGTCCATCCATAAACGGCATACGGATATCCGTGATCAGAATATCCGGCTTCTCCTTCAAAATCACCGGCAATGCCAGTTCACCATCACTGGCATCACCGACAAATTCATACCCCTCTTTTTCCCAGTCGATACTGTTCTTGATACTCTGGCGTATAATAATCTCATCCTCGACCAAGTATACTTTTACCATTGTTTAATCCTTCTTCTCCATTTTTGCATTTCCCGTTTTTCTGACGGACGCCAACGCTGCGATCAAAGCATGAATATCCAGGGGCTTAGCCAGATGGCCTGTCATTCCTGCCGCAAGACACTTGTCCATATCCGTTTTGGCAACATTCGCTGTCATGGCTATGATCGGTATCGTATTCCCATGGTACTGATCCATTTTGCGGAGCATCTTTGTCGCTTCCAGACCATTCATCACCGGCATCTGCATATCCATCAGAATCGCATCATAAGTGCCTTCCGGTGCCTCCATAAATCTTTCAACACAGATCTTTCCATTTTCCGCCTGCTCACTTGTAATACCATGCATTGCCAGAATCTCATGAGCAACTTCATAGTTCAGTTCATTATCCTCTGCAATCAGAACATGCATCCCCTCACAGTCTGTCAGGTCAGATTCTGTCGATGACTGACCAGCCATTTCAAGATCAGATTCCATCGGAGACTGAAGGATCATGTCGGAATCTGCTTCTTCAAAAGGAAAATCAAAGACAACTCTGAATGTTGTACCAACACCTACAGCACTTTGTACTTCGATCCTGCCGTTCATCCGATCCACCAGTTCCTTGACAATCGCCAATCCCAGACCGCTGCCGCGGACTTTATTGATTCTTGTATCCACAGATCTCGAAAAACGTTCATACATTTTCTTCATATAGTCTTCTGTCATACCAATTCCGTTGTCCTGTACAATTGACACAAGACGTACACATCCCGGACTGTCTGATGTTTCTTCATATAATTCAAAATGGACCATACCGCCTTCCGGTGTATATTTGACAGCGTTGGATACCAGATTCACATAGATCTGTTTCAGACGAATAGCATCTGCATCAATCTGAGGATGCAATATATCATGCGCCCGACAGGTCATATGCAGCTTTCGGTCTGCTGTCATCTGGCCCATTATATCCTGGAAATCACGGAAAAGCGTCATCACATTAAAAAATTCTGGCTCAATATGAAAATGTCCACTCTCGATCTGGCTGATATCCGTAACATCATCCACCAGCCGCTGAATATAACGCCCTGCAGACTGCAGCTTGTCCAGGTTCTCACTGACAACAGACTTCTCGTCAATATGCGCTTTGGCAATATAGGAAAATCCGAGAACTGCGTTAAGGGGTGTCCGGATATCATGGGCCATTCTTGAAAGAAAGTCTGTTTTAGCTTCATTCTCCCGGTTGGCTGCCTCTGCCGCCATAAACCAGTTGCGCTCACGCAGCATAACGTCGCTGACTTCACGGGTCACATACAAAACCTTTGTCACGACTCCCTGCTCATTCCTGTTTTTAGCAATGAAACGTGCCAGTTGCCAGTTGCCGTCCGGAACCATATATTCCAATGTAACTGTATCTGTGTTCTTCAGACGTTCCTGCAATGTCGAAAGATCAAAGAAACGCATAATCCGGTCCTGATAATCTCTGGCAACAACTGCCTTACAGATTTCAACCATCTTCTCAGAAGCTTTGCCGGATACACCTGTCATCTTGTGAGCTTCATTGATACTGACAACTTCATCATACACATCCTTCTCAAGGTCAATTCTGTAAATCGAAAAATAAATCTTACTGATGGCGGAGATAATCTCATTATTGATCCTGGTCTCATTCAATGCCTCTCTGAGCACTCTCTGCTTCTCCCGATCCTCCCTGACAATGTCATCAATAAAACGAAAACCGATCAACACCTTGAAATTCTCTTCATCGATGGCCATTCTGGTGATCTGTGCCTCAAAATATTCATGGCCTGCACCATTCGGAAGACTCTGGAAACGAAAGGAAATCTTGTCACGCGTCTTCAGTTCTCGCATCAGTTTCTCAGCATTCAGCCTTTTCTTCAACTTCCGGGCTTCTTCCTGCATCATAAACTGACGACAATAGCTCTCTATAATCTCTTTATAAGAAAGTGTCATATATTCTTCCGATGCCGACACCTGCAGAACATTTGCCTCCGGATCAACCTTGAGAATCTCAAGATAATCCTTTTTCAAATCTGCAAAAAAAACGGATATGTAATCCTGGCAAAGAACCTGCAGAAATCGCTGTTCCCTCTGAAATGCGTCAATACTGGCCTGCAGTGCATTCTGCTTCTCATCCAGCAAATTCGACTTATGGCAGCTGTCATAAGCACTGCCTAAATGGCTTCCCACCACTGTCAGCAGATTGATCAGAGACTGTGATTCATCCAAAATCGGATCGTCCAGTCCGATAAACCCCCACAATGTGTCTGTATGAAACATCGGAAAAACAATCACTGTATGAATATCCTGAGCCTTAAGCAGACGATATTCCAGCGGCATCTCATCCTTTGCCGCCTCTATATCTTCAATTACCACTTTCTCTCCACGCAGGAACTGTCTGTGCCAATATGGCATCTCCATAAACGGAACAGCCTGAAGATTGTCCATCTGGGGTTTGACGCCTTCCGCGCACCACTCACTGGTGTTGCGGTAAATACTCTGTTTTTCTATAAATTCAAAAGTATAGGCACGTCCGGCTTTCGTATATTCTCCTATGTATTCAAGAATGCCTTGTATCGCCCGGTTCAACTCTTCCATTGTTCGCGAACGGTCGATGGTCACCATCTGGTTCAATACGATTTCCAGACCGCTTAAATGGCTTGATGCCTTTTGCTGTTTCACTACGCTGTCTGATTTTCTCATTGGCTGTTCACCTTCCTGATCACTTTTCTGATTTATTTATTTCTAGCTTACCATATAACATCCAACCTTGCAATCAACATAGAATAATTCGCTGACTCCGCATCTTTCTGCCGGTTAAAATATATCTGAAATATATCCAAAACCGTCTTGCATCTTTACGCTACCATAGTAAAATTTTACAGTTTTTTCTTTTTTTCACAAAAATACATTGAATTTCCTTTTCCCCTATGCTAATATTTATTTCATTGTATTACTGAATTAATACTCAGGAGAGTCTCTTCACAATGCATCATGCAAAATACAAAGGAAGAGCGCCGAAGGTGTACACAGTTGCAGTGTTTTTGATTGAATACGCCCAACTGCAAATCTCTCAGGCAAAAGGATGGAGGAAAAAGAATGTTTACACAAATCAACAATCTCATCAACTGGTTGGACGCGGTCGTATGGGGACTGCCTCTGATCATCTTAATCCTGTTCACAGGATGTCTCTTAACAATCCGCTTAGGTGTTCTTCAAATCAGACATCTCAGCAAAGCACTCAAGTTCATGATTAAAAATGAAGACGGCGGCGAAGGTGAAGTATCCAGTTTCGGAGCTTTATGTACAGCCCTTTCCGCAACCATCGGTACAGGCAATATCGTCGGTGTTGCAACTGCCATTGCTGCCGGTGGCCCCGGCGCTCTTTTCTGGATGGTCATCGCTGCTTTTCTCGGTATGGCGACTAAATATGCCGAAGGTCTGTTAGCAATCAAATACCGTACAATCGATAACGAAGGCCATGTTCTCGGCGGTCCTTTCTACTATATTGAAAACGGGATGGGACACGGATGGCGTTGGCTTGCCAAAATTTTTGCCTTCTTCGGTGCCGGTGTTGGTCTGTTCGGTATCGGTACCTTTACACAGGTCAATGGTATCGCTTCCGCAGTGAAAAATTTCTTTGATCCGAATATGGCACATACCGTCACACTGTTCGGCAATACCTACTCATGGGCAACCGTTATCGCCTGTCTTGTGCTGACATTATGTGTCGGTCTGGTTGTTCTCGGCGGCATCCAGCGAATTTCCAAAGTTGCTCAGATTGTTGTGCCTTTTATGGCAGTTCTTTATGTAGCTCTGGCATTGATCATCCTGATCACCAACATCACAGCTGTTCCGGCTGCCATCGTAACCATCGTGAAATCTGCTTTTACAGGCAGTGCTTTGGCCGGCGGCGCTATGGGTACTATGATCATGGCTATGCAGAAAGGTATCCAGCGAGGTATCTTCTCCAACGAATCCGGTCTCGGAAGCGCACCTATCGCTGCTGCCGCCGCTCAGACAAAAGAGCCTGTCCGTCAGGGTCTTGTCTCTATGACAGGTACATTTATCGATACAATCGTTATCTGCTCCATGACAGGTCTTTCTATCGTTATTACCGGAACATGGAATACAGGCCTTGAAGGTGTTGCCATCACTACAGCTGCTTTCCAGCAGGGTCTTCCGTTCCCTCCGGTTGTGGCATCTTTCTCACTGATGCTCTGCCTTGTATTCTTCGCATTTACAACCATCCTCGGCTGGGATTACTATGGCGAACGCTGTCTGGAATATCTTCTGAACAGAAACCAGACAGCTGTCAAAACCTACCGTTGGCTGTACATTATCTGCGTTTTCATCGGCCCTTATATGACCGTTGCTGCCGTATGGAACATTGCCGATATCTTTAATGCACTGATGGCATTCCCGAACTTAATCGCGCTGCTGGCATTGAATGGCGTGGTAAGAAACGAAACAAAGGATTACTTTAAACGGCATCCGGAGTTATAAAGGGCAAAACTTTCCCAAATCTCAATAAACTGTAAAGAATGAACGAATTCATAGCAGACACGTTCATTCTTTACAGTTTTCTTTAGTTTTGATTCCTAATATTCTTCCTGATGTAAGTTTAAAGGTTGTTGATTTCAGATTTTGTAAGGCCGGTTTCCTGCATAATCTGTTCAATTGATGTTCTTCTATATAAAAAATCTATAGGATAGATATAAAAACAATATTTTTCATATAGTTCATTTCATGTTATACTACATCAAGAAAAATTCGTAAACAAGGAATGATTTTTATGAAACGCATTGATTTTGAAAATGGCAATATCGTCAGCAACATTCTAAAAGCCGCTCTACCGATGCTTGTAGCCCAGATCATGAGTCTTCTCTACAATATCGTTGACCGTGTCTATATTGCCCGTATCCCTGACGTTGGCACCACGGCTCTCGGCGCTGTTGGACTCTGTTTCCCGATCATCGTCATTATCACAGCCTTCAGCAACCTGTTCGGCACCGGCGGTGCGCCGATCTTCTCCATTGAACGCGGCAAAGGCAATCATGCGAAAGCCGGACTTCTGATGAATACATCCTTTACCCTGCTGGCATTATGCGCGGTTATCCTGATGATCGCAGGACTGCTCTTTGCCAGACCGATTCTGGTACTTTTTGGTGCTTCTGATGCCGGGTTGGCCTATGCATACCCCTACCTGATGATCTATCTGCTCGGTACATTTCCATCCATGGCTGCCACCGGCATGAATCCTTTCATTAATGCCCAGGGCTATGCAACAACCGGCATGATCTCCGTTATCATCGGCGCTATCACCAACCTTCTTCTGGATCCGCTGTTTATCTTTGTATTCGGACTCGGCATCAAAGGCGCCGCCATTGCCACGGTTATTTCGCAGACATTGTCTGCTGCCTTTGTATTGTACTTTTTACACTACAAAGCAGAATATCGGATCCGTTTTCTTTCCAAAACCGAATTGGCATCCTGCAGTGAAGATGCCAAAAATATCGTCAGCCTCGGAACTGCCGGATTTATTATGCAGCTGACCAACAGTCTTGTCACTATCTGCGCCAACAATGTCCTGTCCGTTACAGGCGGTGATGTCTACATATCCGTTATGACCATCATCTCCAGTGTCCGTCAGATGGTCGAAACGCCGATTTACGCCATCACAGAAGGCTCCTCGCCGATCATCAGCTACAATTACGGTGCCAGACGCCCCCAAAAAATACGTCAGGCCGGTATCACCATGGCTGTTTTAGCGCTGATCTATACGCTGCTCATCTGGAGCGTGATTCTGGCTGCACCTCGCTTCCTGATCGGTATTTTCAGCTCGGATCAGGCCCTGATGACCGATACCGTCCCCGCCATGAAACTTTATTTTGCTGCATTTATCTTCATGCTGCTGCAATATGTGGGCCAAACAATTTTCAAAGCCCTCAACAAGAAGAAATATGCCATCTTTTTCTCCATACTGCGTAAAGTCATCATTGTGGTGCCCCTGACTTATATCCTGCCTTATGCCCTGAACATTGGCCCAAACGGCGTTTTTATGGCCGAACCCGTCTCCAATATTATCGGCGGCAGTCTTTGCTTCATCGTAATGCTCTCCACAGTTCTCCCTGAACTGAAACGGATGTAACAGACAAAAGGTATCCGCATTTATCAACACGGATACCTTTTATACACAATATACTTATTCAGTTCTTCTATTTGCTGTTAAATACATCCCGATTCAGTGCACCGTCCTGATTCGCCACAATGACTGTACACATTGCGTCACCCGTAATATTAACCATTGTTCTGGCCATATCCAGGATTCGGTCAATACCCATGATCATGGCAATGGCCTCTACAGGAAGCCCAACAGAAGCAAATACCATAGACAATGTAATCAAACCAACAGAAGGCACACCTGCTGTACCAATGGAAGCTAATGTTGCCGTTGCAATAACAGTCAGATAATCCGTCGGTGTCAAAGTAATGCCAAATGCCTGGGCAGCAAAGCAGACGGCAACACCCTGCATGATTGCTGTACCATCCATATTGATCGTTGCTCCCAACGGAATCGTAAATGAAGAAATCTTCTTGGATACACCAATTTTTTCATCCAGGGTCTCAATTGCCATCGGAATCGTAGCATTAGATGTTGCTGTTGAAAAAGCAAAACTCATAACAGGGAAATACTTACGGATAAATCTGTACGGATTCAGCCTTGTAAAGATTGCCATCAATGCAGAATAACTGCCAAGGCAATGAATCGCCAGTGCTCCAAGTACACAGAGCATATATTTTGCCATAGGAATAAATCCCGAAAAACCGATATTGGAAAATGTTCTGGCAATCAGGCAGTACACGCCAATCGGCGCTGCCATCATGACCATATTGGTCATCTCCATCATAATATCATTGAACTGTGCAAAAAAGTTAGAAACAACTTCCACTCTTTCTCCCAGTTTTGCAAGAATAATGCCGACAAAAAGTGCAAATACGATCACCTGAAGCATGGTACCATTCGCCAATGCTCCAATGGGATTAGTCGGAATGATATTTAATAACGTCTCTGTCAGAGTCGTACTCTCAGCTACAGTGACATCCTGTGTCTGAATCGCAGCTGTATCCAGTCCAAGTCCCGGTTTGACAATCGTTCCCACCGCAAGGGCGATCGAAATCGCCAGAGCCGTTGTAAAAAGATAGAATACAATGGTCTTCACACCGACTTTGCCAAGGGTCTTCGTATCACCAATAGCCGCACTACCACAGATCAGGGAGCAGAATACAAGCGGCACAACCAGCATCTGCATGAGTCTTAAAAAGCCCTGTCCGACAACATAAAATACACCATCCACCAACACGGTATCTCTCATGTATCCGCCCGGAACAAAGTAATACAAAATAATACCGGTAAATGCACCAAGGAATAAACCGATAAAAATCAGTGTGGTCATTCCCAGCTTCTTTTTGCTTTTTTCTTTTGCCATTTTCCTACCCCCTCAATTCCTGAATATAATCCCGCATCGCATCTTTCCAGTCAGGCATCTGGTAAATTCCGGTTACCTTCATCATCAGATTCTGAAGATCTGTCCTTCTCGGGCTGTTCTTGCCTGCTTCGGCAGATATTTCCTCAATTCTGCCTGTCGGATCCTGCCCCATGCATCGAAGGATCTCTTCTGCTGCTTCTACACGGCTGCAGCACCCCTCACAGGAAGCATGATAAATACCATATTCATTGGCATCAATCATCTTCATAACAAAATCAGCAAGCACTTTTGCACTTGTCGGACTGCTGTACTGTTCTGCTGCCACCTGAATGACACCGCCTTCTTTTGCCTGACGAATCACAGAATTTACAAAGCAGCTGCCCTCTTTGGCATAAACCCATGAACTACGAACAATCAGATGCTTCGGGTTCAATTCACGCACAAAATTTTCTCCCGCCAGCTTGGATTTACCAAAAATTGTATCCGGAGTTGCTGTATCAAATTCATTCAGTGGTTCATTCCCCTGTCCGTCAAATACGTCATCTGTTGACATGTGAATGAGTTTTGCGCCCACTTTACGGGATGCAGAAGCAACATTTCTCGCACCAATAGCATTGACTCTGAACGCCTTCACCATATCCTCTTCCAGCCAGTTATGGGTATTATAACCTGCGCAATTAATGACGACTGCCGGATGGCTCATGTCCATAAATGCTGTCACACTATCCATGTCGGTAATATCCACATCCATATCCGATGTCAGTACATTGTATTCCATACGGTCAAGGGCATCACTAATGGTACTGCCAAGTCTTCCTTTGGCACCAATAATCCAGACTTTTGTTTTACTCATATTGTTCCTCCTTGTTGGCCTAAAAAAACAGGGCTTGTCGCCCTGTTTCACAACTCACTTTGTTCTAGTATAGCATATATTATTTGCAGCAGACAAGATTTCAGACAAAAAAAATTTGATTATGTCTATGATTTATCCTGCCCATCTTATACATTGTCGAATTCCAGTACATCGTTTCGTAAATAACTATACCAATCGCGTAGGATGCGAATGGTGTAGTTATTTCGAAAACGATGTACTAGCTTCTGTAAGTATCCAGAAATTCCTGATACATACTCTGTCCTTCAGCCTTCTGTCTGTGATAAATACCATTCAGTGAATAGGACACCAGTTCATCTCCCACATACTCCAGCCGCAGTGAAAAGAATGGTGCATCATGCTGCATCAACCAGAAAAAGATCTTATCTCCCTCCCAGACTTTCAGATTAAATACTTCTTTCTTGTCCAGCCACTCCAGATTGCCTTCATTGCACTCAATCATCTCACCTTCCCAGTCATCCGCTGTATAAAGGTGCATAAATTCTGTCTCATAACGGTCTGTCACAAAAGTGATGATGCCCCGGAACTTCCATGACGTCAAAGTCAGTCCGGTTTCTTCACGTACTTCCCGAAACAGACAATCCTCCGGACTTTCCTTGTCCTCAAACTTGCCGCCAACACCGATCCACTTATCCTTGTTGATATCATGCTCTTTTTTGACACGATGCAACATCAGATACTGATCACCCTTTTCTATATAACATAATGTTGTTAAAAGCATACGTTTCATAATTTATATCCATTCCCTTCAGTCATTCATAAACCTTATCATACACCGTTTAAACCAAAAAGTGTACTTCCAAAAGAAAGAAAAGAACGCTTTCTTTCATATTCATACCAACCTTCTTCAGCAGCTCTACGATCTGTTCATCAATATCGCTTTTTGATGCATTGGTATAAAGGGACATCGGTTCACGGATAATCTCCTCCACATTGTGATGCGGATCCAGAGCTGAATACGGATCCTGGAAAATAATCTGCATGCGCTTATGATAAGGCTGCAGTTTGGCGCCTTCAAGCTTTGTGATATCTTCGCCGTCAAAAATAATCTGTCCGCCTGTCGGCTTTTCCCTCCTTATCCATTGCATTTAATTCTTCTCCCGTAAATACGCACATGGCACGCTGTGTCCTGGTATACTGACGATACGCCGGCATCTCGGATTCGCACTTCTATTTTAGCCATTTCCTACTATTTCGATCAGCTTTTATTTTAATCAACCTTAACCTGATCGATCATAATGTTCAGGATCTGCTTGTCTGTATCTTTCATACCGACACGGCCAATATAGCCCATGCTCTTGATAGTACCTTCCACATCCTTCTGAACAATGCCTTCCCCAGGCTGGAACCAGTGATGCTTTCTTCCGAGAAAATGCCCCAGGATCGCCGCATCTACCGCAGATGCGATCTTTGCCGCACAGGAAGATTTCGCTCCATCACAGACAATACCGCCGACATTACCAATCGTATTCACAATCGTTGCGGAAATGTCCTCATAACTGCCGCCGTAAAGATAAGTGATGGCGGCACCGCTTCCGCATGCTGCACTGACAGCGCCGCAGTATGCGGACAGGCTGCCGATATACTTCTTCTGATGGATTGCCACCAGATTGCTCACAACCAACGCACGATACAGCTGTTCTTCTGTACAGAATAAAGACTTGGCAAATTCAATAACCGGCAAAGACACCGTCATTCCCTGATTGCCGCTGCCGGAATTAATAACGACAGGCAGGGAACAGCCGCCCATTCGTGCATCGGAACCGGCTGCTGCTCTCGCCTTCGCACGAATCTTCACATCATCTCCATATACCTGCAGAAGTGTACGGCCGATCTGTGCGCCGTAAGGATGCATCAGCCCTTCATCCGCAATGGCCGAGTTCATATCGATCTGTCTCTTTAATACGGCTCTGACATCATCGATATCCACTGTATTGGCAAACTCAAGAATATCCTTCACATTTAATAAAGACTTATCCACATAATTGCTGGATTCTTCACTGACTGCCGCTTCAAAAAGAATCGCATCATCCTTTACAATCTTCGTAATATATGTATGGCGGTTAATAATGGTTACCTCCGCATAGTGACTGCCTTTACACACTTTAGCCACAATATAAAGATTCGCCACATCCTCCTGCAGTGTGCATGTACAATATCCTGCCGCCGCCAGTTCTCTTGTCTTCTCCACGTCCTCAGGCTTCACGGATTCCAGCACTTCCAGCTCTCTGGATGCATCGCCGCCTACGATACCAAGAATCGCTGCCACATCAATACCTTTCTGCCCGTCAGAATTCGGTACCGTCACACCCTTGACATTCTTGATAATATTGCCGCTGCATCGCATTTCCACATGATCCGGAAATTCTCCCAGAATTTCTCTGGCCTTGGCTGCGGCATAGGCAATGGCAATGGGTTCCGTACATCCCAATGCCGGCACCAGTTCATTCTCCAGTATCTTCACGTAATTGTCATATAATTTCTTATCCAAAATCATTTTCTCCCCGTTTGCATTCATATTATTAATATATAACATTACTGTTTTAAATAATCAATAGTCCAATCATATCTTTCTCAACAATATCCCGACAGACACAAAAAAAGCCGTTTCTCACAAGGAGTTCTCTCCCAGGAAACAGCTTTTTGTCTCTTCATTTGTCTGATAAAGGCCCTATCTGCCCATCTGCAGCAACAGCAGCTGGTAACCGACACCAAGTCCGATACAGCCAAGAACAGCCGTCAATGTATACATCCACTGAACCTTTCTGTCATCATTATCATCCAGAATAATACCCATCTCATCGCTGTCCTTATCCTGCACATAATGCTTAATATTCACTTCTGTGCCCTTCGGATACTTCGCACGCATCTCTTCACGGGTATCATAAGTCTTTCTTGTGTAACAATACAGACGCTTTCCGGCCTTCTGTTCACGATACATCAGACGATAACACCAGACAAGATCACAATTCTTGCCTTCCTTCGGATGAACATAACCATCTACAACTGCCTTTGTCTTCTTGCCGCGAATGTAAGGTGCCCAAAAAGTGTAGCAAATTACGCAGACAATGATCAAAAGCAGAAAATTCGATGTATTGAATATCATAGAAAACATTTCCTCTTCCCCTTTCCAAAAATCGACATAACTGTATTATATCGTTTGATAAGTAGACCGTCAACGGATAACGACATTTTTTGACACTTTACTTTGGCAATTCTTTCGGTAATTCCTCTTCCAGAAGAACGGCTTCTTCTGCTTCTTCCGTTGCCTCTGCTGCCAACTCTGCAGGTGTCTCATCCTCAACAGGACTTTCACCGACAGCAATCAGGATTCTCGCAAGTACAAGAGGAATAAATGCCACATATGCCCCCCGCACATTCAATATATACACGGACCATGCACCCAGACATGCCCCACCAAAAAACGACAATACAGTAAATGAATAGATAATCCCCTTCCTAAGGAATTCCTTATCCTTTGTCAGTATGTACTGCGTCCATCCGAGAAGCGCCTGCTTATAGTTATTCGTTGTAAAAATAGAGGCGCTGTTAAATCCGCCTGCCGCAGAGTATACACCCCACTGAAAGGAAGCACAGAAGAAAATCGGATAAAGGCCCACCAACACCGGATCCAGCGGGAGCAGTGACGCCAGTGTTAATCCTGCTGCATCTACCCACAAGGCCAGCTTTCGCATGTTCAATTTCGTATAATTAGTCAAAAGATAAGCGGATACCACACCGAAACCGAAAATGATGAATGCAATCAATCGAAGCAGCACCTTCGACCATTCCATCGAAATCAGATCTGCCGCCATTTCCATAATGTTGCCTGTCTGTGCCGAGCCGAAGTTGCCGGCATGCAGCAGAACTGCATAAGTTCCCATGAAACCGCCCACCAAAGTCAGCAGCCAGTGCATCAAAACTTCCCATTGGTTGTCTGTTAATTTTCTCATTTATTGAAATGCCTTTCTTATTGCATACTGCGAAACTCTATTGTGTACGGAACATCACAACTTCTGAAATTTCACAATGAATGCTTTTGATTACTAAAAATAATAAAATACCGCTAATTATTTTAAGACAACACTATCCATTTTTCAAGGGGGAAGAATGACTATTTTTGCTCTTATTCAAAAAACTGCTTCAAACTAAGCCTGTCCTGACTTAATTTGAAGCAGTTCATTCAATTCTTAACGTCTGTCTCTTATGCCTCTATCACAGTTCCCGTCATCAGCGGATGAATTTCCCGCAATTCCCGTGTCAGGATTTCCAGCGCCTTATCGCCGGTGCAATGTCCGGTGTAATAAACAGCATCCGGAAGATTCGCTGCCAAATCCATGATAACCGGTTCAGGCAGACATTCGCCTGTTCTTGGACTGTAGAGGTGGAAACCGCCAATCACAATATCCGGTGCTGCCGGACATTGTCTGATAATATTCAGCACACCTTTATGACCGCAGCCCATAAGAAGCACATTCTTCCTGCCCTGAATAAGCAGATGCTGTTCATGCACAAAGTCATCTCTTGTCTTATCTTCTTTCAGCAGATTTTTATTCGTCTCATAGATTTCACCTGTCACATGGCTGTAAATCTGCAGTTCATCATCAATCACATAACTGCCATCCAACAGTTTCACCTGCGGGTGTGTCTTCAATGCCTGATTCAGACCGATATATTCCGGCCCGGTCTTTTTAGCTGTATAATGATCATTAAATGCCTTCTCCTGCAAATAAATCACAGCATGGTCATTGATTGCCAGAAAAGCATCCAGCCCGCCGCCATGGTCATTGTGCCCGTGGGAAATAACAACCGTATCCACCTGAGATAAATCTATCCCCAATGCTTTGGCATTCTTAATAAATAAATCTGTTGTTCCCACATCAAAGAGCAACTTGTGCTTCTCTGTTTCCGCATAAATACTGAGTCCATGCTCTGCCCCAAGCTCACATTTTGTCGTATCCTCCACCAATGTAACAAATTTCATGATCAATACCCCCATCCATCATCTTTGTGATCCGCCTTTATAAGAATGGCTCCCGCACCGTCATTGCAGCATTGGAAGCCATTCATTGCTTACTTATATTCTATCATACTTTGCTCAAAATGTCATATGCCATTTATTTTTCAAAGTAATTTTCTTTTACCAACTGCCCTATTCTGTTCGCAGTGCTGTTACCGGGTCGCTCTTTGAAGCTTTATTGGCAGGAATCAGGCCGCCCAAAAGTGTCAGAACAACGCTCAATGCAATTAAGATAAAGGCTGCGCCAATCGGAAGTGCCGCATTCACATCCGTATTACCGGATACAGTGTGAATAATATAGTTCATCGGGAAGATAGCAATAATCGTCAGACCAATACCGATCAGGCCCGCCAACAGGCCGATAATAAAGGTCTCTGCATTAAACACAGCACCCACATTTCCTTTGCTGGCACCAATGGCACGAAGAATACCAATCTCTTTCCTTCGTTCCAGTACACTGATATAGGTAATAACACCAATCATGATGGAGGATACAACAAGCGAAATGGCCACAAATGCAATCAGGACATAGGAAATCATATTCACAATGGATGTGACTGAAGACATCATCACCCCTACCATATCTGTATAGGAAATCACTTTGTCCTCCTGACCGCTGTTCTTCATGTCATCGTTGTAATCCTCAATAATCTGGTCTACCACCTGTTTACTGTCGAAATCAATCGGATAAATGGAAATCGTCTGCGGATCATTCTCATCAGCATATCCCATTTTATTCAGATTACTTTCATAAGAAACCGTGCCGGTTGTCATAAGGGATGTCATCAACTCCTGTAGATCATCCTCCGACATGTTCACCTGAATTGCCTTTGCAAAGGCATCCGGATCAATGGAAAAAATATCCTGCATATTACCCATGAGGGATGTCATAGCATTTCCCATGGATTTCTGAAGATTTGTACCAACCTGCTCCATGACTTTTCCTATAGCACTGCTGATCTGACTGGTCAGTTCATTGGTAAAACCACCCATGACACTGGCCATCTTATTCTGGAGATTTGCCTGCAGCGTCTTTGTATCCACAATCTTTTCCGCATACTGTAAGAGCAGCTTCTGTCCGGCATCGGAAGAAATATACTTCAGAAAAGCTGCCTGAATCTTATCAGGCTGTGCCAGATTATTGGCTTTTGCATACTCACCGTATCCATTGGCCAGATCAGTAAGAATTTCTTTTATCTGATCATCCGTAATTGTGACTCCGGACAATTTATCCTTGATTCCCGCAAGTTCCTCCGACAGAATACGGCTCACAGCGTCTGTTTCCAGATAAGCTCTGAAATTCGTGTTAAAATCATCCGGATTCTCCTGTTTTAAGGCAAATTCCTGATAATCTTCCATCACACGGCCAACAAAATCTTTCAGCATATCTTCTGTGATCACACCTTCCAGCTGTGGCTGCAAAATATCCTTCAATTTCTGCGATAAATACTGAACAGCTTCATCCGAGGTCAGATACTGTTTCAGGCCAGCTGTCAATCCGGTAATATCTGTTGCCGGATCATCCCCCACAGAATCCTGATAGCCCTTCAATAATGCATTGAAAAGCTCAGTCAGGGTATCCTGCGTCAGATTCACGGATACACCATTCATAATATCCTGAATATCATTAGTCGAGAAAGACGGCATTGCAGCGGATAACGCATTAGCATCAATCAAATCACTCATATCCACATCACTGAAGTCCATATCCGAAAATGCCGAAGCATCCATATTCATCCTGGAGGTATCCACCTTAAAAGCATCTTTGAAGGCTTCCTCATTGATTTTGAACAGGTCTTCCATATTCAATCCATCTTCGTCATCCGGGTCATCAAAAGATTTGCCGTTAAAGACATTGGTCTTCTTGTCTTTCAGCTGATCCTTCACAATATCACTCTGGGCTGCTTCCTGGATCACATGATTCAAAAGAGACGCCGGATAGCCGACACCTGCTGTCAATGTGGTAATATCCTGTCCTTCCTTTGGCTGAACAACGCCGACAACCTTCAGTTCTTCACCGTTTTTCACCAAATCTTTGACATATTTATCATTATCCGACTTATCTTTCCACACAGAGAATTCATCGTCATAAACATAATAATCACTGGCATTGACCAGTTTCAGGGTCACCCCGAGAAAATCCTCATAATCATAGGTTTCCGGATCCTCATTGACTTCCACTGCTTTATCATCGGAAACTGCCTCAAGAATCTTGTCCAGTTCCTCCCCGGATTTCAGTCCCAGTGAATACAGCGTCATATCATAAATCTGTCCATCCTGGGTCAGAATAACCACACACTCATGATCATTCTCCGGCCAATGGCCGGCCTTCACATCATACTGATCCTTGTAAAGGGCATCATTGGCCGGCAGCGCATGAAACTGTTCAAAGCCGCTGCTGCCCATCATGGCCAGCATCATGGATGATGAACCGGACAGAGAAGTCAGCGTCTGATCCGGGCAAACCTGACGCACTTTGCCGTTATCTTCCTGCAGATAAATCTGCGGCGTAATGCCAAAATCATACTCAATCGCCTTTGTCTGATTCTTAATATCGGACTTTCCGCTTTCAAAATAGGTTTTCAAAGACTTCAGATCGTTATACTCTGTTCCGGATACAAGCTGTGTCAGGATCTGCATTTCCTTAACTTTGTTATCCGTGCTGGTCGGTTTCTTGGACGGCGTCATCATATCCGCACTCAATGACATCATATTCGTTGTGGTCTTTGTAATCTGCAATGGGTATTCCGACATGGTCTTTTCCTCCATGTCCTCAATGTATTTGTTCACTCCATGGGACAGGGACAAAATCATGGCAATACCGATAATACCGATAGATCCGGCAAAAGATACCAGGATCGTCCTGGCCTTCTTGGTCTTCAGGTTATTAAAACTCAGTGACAATGCCGTCAGGAAAGACATCGATGACTTACCCATATTCTTATGCACCGGCACCGGTACCTCATCCTCTGGAATCTCATATGGATCCGAATCCTCCAGAAGCTTTCCGTCCTTCACCTTGACAATTCGTGTCGCATACTGATAAGCCAGTTCCGGGTTATGGGTAACCATGACAACCAGTCGGTCCTTGGCCACTTCTTTCAGCAGATCCATTACCTGAATACTTGTCTCACTATCCAGGGCACCTGTCGGTTCATCCGCCAGAAGGATATCCGGGTTATTCACCAGGGCACGGGCCAGAGATACACGCTGCATCTGACCGCCGGACATCTGATTCGGCTTCTTATGGAGCTGATCTCCCAAACCTACTTCTTCCAGCGCCTTAATGGCACGCTCCCGACGTTCCTTTCCCGAAATACCGGAAATCGTCAGGGCCAGCTCCACATTCGCCAATACTGTCTGATGAGGGATAAGATTGTAACTCTGAAACACAAAACCAACGGTATGGTTTCGATAAGAATCCCAGTCTCTGTCCTTATATTTCTTTGTAGAAATACCGTTAATGATCAAATCACCGCTGTCATACCGGTCCAGACCACCGATAATATTCAGCAGCGTCGTTTTGCCTGAACCACTGGGTCCCAGAATGGCCACAAACTCATTGTCTCTGAGATTCAGACTCACATCATCCAGCGCCCGCTGAACAAGATTACCCGTCTTGTATGTCTTGCTTATATTTTTAATTTGCAGCATAGTCTCTCCTTAAACAAAGCATAAACTGAAGGTTACATAATATTTATCTATCCTACGCCACATTATACTCCATAATTATCCCTATAGGCAAGTTGAAAACTGTTTAAAAAGAAACTAACTTGAAAAATATTTTATTCCTCCTATTGTGCAACCTTTTGCCTGGATTTTTTATCTAATAGATGTAATAACTTAAAGCCGGCTTTGAACAGTTACAGAAATAATGATAAAATCCATGATAAGGAAGTGATGAACCATTGACAAAAGAAGATTTAGGACACTTAATTATTGCCTCAACCGATAGTCTTTACAGAATTTCAAAGTCAATTCTAAGAAATGAAACAGACTGTGAAGATGCCGTTTCGGAGGCCATTGTAAAGAGTTTCGACAAAATAAACACTTTACAACATGCATCCTATGCCAAAACATGGCTGGTTCGTATTTTAATCAATGAATGTTACCGTATTTACCGCCAAAAGCAATTTGCGCCGTCAAATGATTTTACATTCAAAGAAAACCTATCCGATGAAGCGGATTATTCTGAATTATATCATGCAATGATGCAGTTGGACGATAAGTATAGAATCCCTGTCGAATTATATTATATTGAGGGCTACAAAATCCATGAAATTACAGATATTCTCAACCGCAGCGAAGGCACCATCAAAAGCCAATTGGCCCGCGGCAGACAGCAATTAAGAAAATATCTTGAATCGGAGGCAGCACAATGAATAACAATGATTATTTAAAAACACCTGAACATTTTAAGATGTTAGTAGAATCAAAAGTCAATGAACAATTAAATACTCCAATCTCAGATAAGAAAAAACCGACAACATCCATACAGGCGAAAAAAGAAAAATCCGGATACCATTTTAAAAAAATCGCAGCTGCGGCTGCTGTCATCGCCATTATTACCACGACTTCGGTTTTTGCAGCTAAACATTTCCGACTTAGCGACTATTTTGAAAGCAGCACAGAAACATACAACGAAAGCTATATGGAAACCATTGATAACCGCGACATATCTGTCAAAAACGGTTTTCCTGAACAAATGAAGCAATTTGAGCAAAATACAAATAAAGTTTTTGACGAACCACTTTTTACATTAACGGAAACCTATTATGACGGCAACTACCTCTATATTTATGCCAAAGCAACGGATGCCGGACAGGAATATGATGCTATTACCAGTCGAATATTCATTAATGGCACTCAATATATCGGTGATTTCGGGCGGCTTCTCGGTCAAACCGAAACGAACGGTTTCAATCAGGATGAGTATGTCGGAACATTTGCACTTGATGGATTAGAATCAGATAATTTTACTGTAGAAATGCCATTAAGCATTTATCTGGCATCAGAAGAAACTTCTGTCACAGAAACCTCTGCTGTGGTCGAAAACGATTCTGCAGACAACACTGTAACGCCCGCACTCATCCGCCAAGGACAGCAAACTGTATCATTCAAGGTGACCGCCGCAGACAGAGTACTCGGCTATACTGATCAGCAGGTTACAGTCAATTCAGATGTCACAGCGGACATATCCGATTTAAAACGCACTGAGTTAGGCATTCGTCTGAATTTGACCTGGCGTCTGGATGCATCCGCGGCCGAAAGATATCTGTATGATTTTGAATATACAGATGAAGAAAACGATAATCTAAGCGGCTATGCCAAACCGGATTATCAGGTCACAGACGATAAAGGAACAAATTACGGTAATGACCAGATACACATTAATCAAGTTCAAGCCACCTCGGAAGATGTCAACCCCGTATTAGTCATTAGAAACGAAGACGGCAGCGCAGACTGCATCAGCAAAATCTTTATCTCGGATGTGCCAGAAGACGCAAAACAGCTAACTCTTCAGTTAAAACACAACGGGCAGACCATTGATGAAATGACGGTTGAAATTTCGCTGAAATAGCTCCTTCATAATATTTAAGCAGATAATTTTCAAGGAGAATGCAGCTCACTTTAAATTGCATTCTCCTTGCTTTTTGGGCTGTCGGGAAATGGACAGCCCCTTTATCTTTTAATAAAACAGAAAATAAGATGCCTATACAGAAAGTATGGCTTTATCAAGGATTGCTTTTACCTCCGCAATACTTTTCCTGGCTACATCTGCAATCAATTCAATTGAACAGCCTTTATCATACATACTCCGAATAAACTGCTCTGTCATTTCTTCCGTTACTTCTCTTGTTACTTCTTCTGTTACTTTCTTTGTTACACGTTCAGTGGTTTCTTTTATGGCTCTTTCTTCAATTCCTTCACCTAAATTACACATAATATTCACGTCCCTTCTTAAATCATCATTCATCAGAATATGATATTCATTTTCTATAACCTCTATTTTCTCCTGTACTTTTATTTTATCTGATAACAATGCGTTAAGTAATCGATGCAGTTCATATTTCTTATCACGTTCAGGTAAATCTTTTGTCAATCCAATGAATATAATATTTATCAAATCCTGCTTGCCTTTCCAGTGGCACTCACCTAAAATATTCTCATTAGCAAGATAATATCTGGATAAACTGTTTTCATTCATATCCAGACAAATCCAGATGTTGAAAACCCTCTTTAAATCATTATACTTTGACTTCACGAAATCTCTGCCTTTTTGTGAAGAAATCATCCGGCTTACATAATAAATACTTCTGTTCAAAAGATGATAGTCTGCTGGCTGGTCTTTCTGTATCTCAATGTTAATAATCATCTGCGCCAGACCATCTTTCATCCATACATAAAAAATGATATCAAATCGTATCGTTCCTTCGTTAATCTCACTGTCTTCTGTATTCAGCCCTTTAATTGACTCAGTTAATATAGTTCTTTCCTTTATCCTACCAGTATTGGTCATTCCTGGATTAACTGGTACAATCCCAATCAACGGCTCTCCTTCAATATATGCAACTGCCTCTTCCGGCTGCATCCCCTTGAATTCATCAACAGTTCTTACAAGTATGTGAGCCAGTATCATCTTCTGTCCAATCAACCGCTTCGCACAAGCATCATACTGTGCCTTATCATTTGCAGCTGCAATAGTGTTCATCAGCTCAGTGTTCATAGTTCAGCATCCCTCTCCCTGTGTTCTTCATTTCGGTTATAAGTTACATCTAAACACTCAATGATTCCACAAGAAGCACTCCGCTTACCCTCATTATAACGAAGAGAAACTCTGGAATCAACTTAAACGAGATGAAACACGCTTTGCGAGTTTCATTCGTTATCGCGATACTCGTCAAGGCCACATGCAAGCCTGGGCTTTGACTCGTTATCCGCGTAAAACACAGCATCTGCGCAATATGCGCAGTATGCTGCTTCTGTATATTCTATAGGTTTCTCTTTCGTAAGCATTAGGCAGAACGTATGTTTTTATTATATCATACATATCCACCGCATGCAATGCAATATCCGTTAATATTCCGTTATTCTTTATTCGTCATATTCGACAGTAAACGCCGCAAAATCAAGGTTTGTATACGTATGCTCTTCTCCGTCTTCTACGCCTGTTCTCACATAAGGTGTTACTGTCAGAGATGTGACATCCTGATTCATGCCTTCGATAATTCCAAACATTTCCCGATAATATTTGCCGTCGGCTTCATAGGATTTTCTCTGTTCCGCACCGGACCAGTCATCTCCATCTACAGTGAACACAATTGTCTGTCTCGTATCCATATTGTCTTCTGTTGTAAAATGATTGCCGTTGTTGTCATCCAGTGCCATAAATACCACCTGGTTGCCTCCGCCCTCGCTTGACATCTTATCGTAAAGCTCTTTCTGGCTTTCATCGAATTCCCAGGTCACATGGATATACGTACCTGATTCTGCAATTTTTAACACATCCACGGTAGCTACCACACCATCCTCTGTTATCACAGTCTGTGCCGGCTTAATGATGGCATTTTCATCCAATTTGGCATCAAAGGATATGGTCTGAGTCCCCAGAGAACCGGCATCCACTATCAAAGATGCTGTAAAAGAATCCGGCACATCCCTTCCTCCCAGCTGAACGGTGCCCTTATAATCACCCTTTTTAACACCGGAGCCTTCATTCTCCTTAACTTCCTCATCTGAAAGCTTGTCAAAATGAATCATATACACCGCATCTCCGATAGCCAATCGGTCTGAATTTAACTGATGCCTTTTTCCTTTACCTGTCGGGCGTGCATAAAATGCCAGACTCAGACCATCATAATACACCTGGGTAATATCTAGCAGCGGCTCACTGACCCCTTTTACCTCAGCAGCATTATCCTCACCTCTGATATCCACCATAATCTGCGGCCATCCCGGCGTTACGGTCTGATTAAAAGCGCTGGCATCTGTTGTCAAATAAGCTTCCGCACCTGTCTCATCCACTTCTCGACCTACCAGTGATGATGCACCAGATTTTGTCACAGCATAGACTCCTCCGCCAAGAATGCCTGCCAGAACCAAAGCAGCAACAGCTATTTTAACCACTCTCCACCTTCGATTTGAAACATTTGCACTGCTTCGTCTATCTTGCATATACTTCGTATTTCGTTTATTAAGTTTTCCTTTTACATGGTTTGTTCCGTCATTCACTTTTACCTCAATTTCATCATCCGCTATTTCTTTTTCCACCATCTCTTTTAAAGCCATTCTAAAACTTTCCGGTGTTTCCGGGAAATCCTTCTCCCAACTATTTTTCTCACTCATACCGCATCCTCCTGTTCATACATACGCCGCATCATTTTCCTGGCCCGGCTCAGACGCATTTTTACTGCACTGTCCCCCAAGTCCAGCATCTGACCGATTTCCTTGATTGTATATTGATTCAGATAATACAATACCAGCGGCACCCTATATTCGATTTCCAGTGACATGATTTTCTGATACAAATCTGAATATTGATGCTGCCTAATCTCTTCTCCGGAAATCTGTTCATGATAAGCTGCCTCACGTTTCCTTTGCCGCAGCATACGATAACATTCATTCAGCAAAATTCGTATAAACCAGGTTTTGGCATATTTCTTCTCACGCAACGTATCAATCTTTGCGAAAGCCTTACTCACTGCTTCCTGAACAGCATCCTGGCAATCCGCATCTTCTTTGAGAATCGACTTTGCCACACGATAAAAATCATCCGTGCCGTCGATAATCAACGCCCCTAACTCTTTCTTGTTCATCCTCTTCACTTCCTCCTTTGATGTATACACCATTTATTTATTCGAGCTCTCATACAACTATCTGTTATATCTATTAGATGCAAAAATACTGACCCTCGTCACAACTTTTTCTCATATTTTATCATTTTACTGCTATTTTTCGAAAAAAATAACAAAGCATCCATTCACCTTGGTAACGCCCTGGATTTCAGCAATATTTCTTTGATATTTTAACCAAAATATGATATAATAAATGAACAATTTTTAGAAGAAAGGACGGTGTGTCCATTGAAGATGCAGGAATCTCCAGAAGATTATCTGGAAACCATTTATATGCTCTCACTTCACAGCTCAGAAGTGCGTTCCATCGATGTAGCCAGACATCTTGGTTACTCCAAGCCAAGCGTCAGTGTTGCCATGAAGCGACTCCGCGAAAACGGATACGTCAATATGGATGACAACAATCTTCTCACGTTGACAGAATCCGGTCTGGCCATCGCCCGAAGCATTTACGAGCGTCACCAGGTTATCTCCGGTTATCTGATGTCCATTGGAGTCAGCGAGGAAACTGCGTTGAAAGACGCCTGCCGTATTGAGCATGTTCTCAGCGAAGAGACCTTCCATAAGATAAAGGAAATATTCTATCAGTCACGCAAGTAATAAAAGCATTGTACTGCTAATTAATAAACGGACTGCATGATGCTTTTTTCTTTGTCACAGAATACGAAAAACCTTACTACGTGCAAGAGGCAGTCTGGAATTCAGACTGCCCCTTTTTCTTTTACCTAAATGCAAGTTTTATAATTTCACATTATTATTTTGCAAGTTCCTTGTATTTCTGATAACGTGCTTTGACATCTTCAATTTCTTTCTGGTAAAGTGCATCTGCTTTCTCAGGGAAATTATTCTTAAGAGAAGCATATCTATTCTCTCCCATCATGAAATCCAGGATCTTATCTGTATCTGGTTCCGGTGAATCCAGCTGGAATGGATTCTTTCCTTCTGCAGCACGACGAGGATCATAACGGTATAAATGCCAGTAACCGCATTCTACTGCCTTCTTCATTTCCTCCTGAGAGCATCCCATACCGGCCTTAATATGCTGTTCCAGACAAGGACAATAACAAATTACAATTGAAGGTCCATCATAAGACTCCGCTTCTCTTAACGCCTTCAGTGTCTGATTCGGATCTGCTCCCATAGCAACCTGAGCAACATAGACATACTTATACTGCATAAGAATGCCACCAAGATCTTTTTTAGCTACAGTTTTACCACCGGCAGCAAATTTAGCTGTCGCACTGATTGGTGTTGCCTTTGAAGATTGTCCACCTGTGTTAGAGTAAACTTCTGTATCAAGAACAAGCAGGTTAACATTACGATTCTGTGCCATTACATGGTCGATACCACCGAAACCGATATCATAAGCCCATCCATCGCCGCCTACTGCCCATACGGATTTCTTCGCAAGATATTCCTTATTTGTTAAAATATACTGAATATCCTCATTTACAGGAAGCTGTTCAAGTGCCTTAACAAGATTATCTGTGACTTCACGTGATTTTTCAGAATCATTCCAGTGTTCCATATATTCACCGATAACCGCCAGTTCTGAGCCTGCATTTTTCAAATTCTCAAGGCGGATCAACAGTTCTTTGCGAATTGCATCTTGCGCCAGATAGAAACCATAAGCAAATTCTGCGTTATCCTCAAAAAGTGAATGCTCCCATGCCGGTCCATGTCCTTTGCAATCCTTGCAATATGGAAGAATCGGTGCCCCGCCGGATACAGCAGATGAACATCCAGCTGCATTACCAACGTACATATGGTCTCCGAACAACTGGCTAATAAGCTTAATATATGTTGTCTCGGCACATCCTGCACAAGCAGCAGAGAACTGGAAGTATGGTTTTGCAAACTGAACATTCTTAATTGTTTTATCATTAATGACTTCTTTTTTGAGATAAGCTTCATTCATTGCAATATTATCAAAATTGTCCTGCTCACTCTTCTGCTCTTCAAATGGTGACATGACAAGCGCATCATCCATCTTTTCGTTCTGATTAACCGGGCAGACCGTCTGGCATACGCCGCAACCAAGACAATCATACGGAGATACCTGCATTCTGAAGAAATAGTTCTTCTGATTGCCTAATCCTTTAGCCGGTGCTGTAACAAATGATGCTGGTACAGCCGCCTTCTCTTCTTCTGATAATAATACAGGTCTTATTGCCGCATGCGGGCAAGCCATTGAACAACGATTACACTGAATACATGAATTTGGATTCCACTGTGGTACTTTTGTTGCTACACCACGTTTTGAATAAGCAGATGTACCATTTTCCCATGTACCATCCAGTACACCATACTTCTGAAAAACAGAAACAGGAAGTTTATCTCCCATCTGTCGATCCATAGGAACTACAATATCACGTACAAAAGGTGTTGCATTCTTCGGCATAGCTGCAGGTGTATCTTCTGCGGTTGCCCATTCTGCAGGTATATTGATTTTTACTGCTGCACTGATTCCTAAATCTACTGCCTTATTATTCAAGTCAACAATCTTCTGACCGGCCTTTTTGAAATAGGAATTATAGTTATTGCGTTTCATATCTTCCTCTGCAACATCCATCGGAATAACCTTTGTCAGTGCAAAAAAGGCTCCCTGAAGAACATTGTTTGTACGTTTTCCAAGACCTATTTCAGCTGCAATCTTAGCGGCATCAATAATATAGAAATTAATATGTTTCTTTGCAAGGTCTCTTTTAATCTTTCCTGTCAGTCTTGTCTCAAGTTCATCCTCTGTCCATGGACAATTTAAAAGGAATGTACCGCCCTCTTTTAAATCCTCTGTAACATCATATTTACCAATATAAGTAGGTGCATGAACAGCAACAAAGTCCGCTGAGTTGACCAGATATGTAGAGCGGATCGGTTCATCTCCAAAACGCAGATGGCTTTGAGTTAAACCGCCTGATTTCATCGTATCATATGAAAAATAAGCCTGAGCATACTTGTTGCCAACTAATCCAATCGTACTAATTGCATTTTTATTGGCACCAACGGTTCCATCACCGCCAAGTCCCCATAATTTACAGGAAATTTGTCCCGGATGAGGAATTTCAATCTCTTTATACTCAAGAGAAGTATATGTCACATCATCATTGATACCAATGGTGAAATTGTTCTTTGGATTATCCTGACGCAGATTGTCATATACTGCAATAAACTGCCCAGGTGTAACATCTTTTGATGAAAGGCCATAACGTCCGCCTACGACTGTAATATCTTTTCTTCCTGCCTGGTTTAATGCAGTTACAACATCCAGATATACCGGTTCACCGACAGAGCCCGTTTCTTTACTACGATCAAGAACAGCAATCTTCTTGCAGCTTGCAGGAATAGCTGCTGCAAAGTGTTCTACTGAAAATGGTCGATACAGATGAATCTGTACAAGGCCTACCTTCCGTCCATTAGCATTAAGGAAATCAACAGTTTCTTTGACAGCTTCAGATGCAGAACACATAACAACAATAACTTCTTCCGCATCTTCTGCACCATAATAGTTAAAGAGTTTATAATCCCGTCCTGTAATCTTATTAATTTCATCCATATAATGCTGAACGGTTTCCGGTACAACTGCTGCTTTAACATTTGCACCCTCTTTACACTGAAAATAAATATCCGGATTTACATTATTACCACGATTTGTAGGATGTTCCGGATTTAAAGATTTGTGACGAAAAGCATCCAGTGCTTCTGTATCCATCAGTGGACGAAGATCTTCATAATCCAGTGCCTCTATTCTCTGCATTTCATGAGAAGTTCGGAAACCATCAAAACAATGCATAAAAGCATACCCTGCCTTAATTGCCGAAAGATGTGCAACCGCTGCCAAATCCATTGCTTCCTGTGGTGATGATGACATTAACATGGCATATCCTGTGGTACGACATGTCATAAAATCTGTATGGTCACCAAAAATGGAATGATGATTAGATGTTACAACTCGTGATGCAATATGCATAACACTTGGAAGGAACTGGCCTCCCATGGCATACATTGCCGGAATCATTAACATCAATCCCTGTGAAGATGTAAATGTCGTTGTAAGTGCCCCTGCCTGAAGCGAACCATGACAGGCGCCTGCCGCACCTGCCTCAGACTGCATTTGCGTAATATCTACTGTCGTACCAAAGAGATTCTTTTTCCCTTTCGCTGACCACTCATCAACTTTTTCTGCCATTGGCGAAGATGGTGTAATCGGATAAATCGCTGCCACTTCTGTAAACGCATATGCTGTATATGCTGCAGCAGTATTTCCGTCCATCACAACATATTTCTTACTCATAATAATATTCTGTCTCCTTATTATATAAATTATTCTTTATATGTAACTGTTCAGAGCCAAGCAAAATTTCAAAAAACAGGTATAAAATGCTTGCATTTTTAAGACTGTTTTTGAAATTTTATTTGGCGGATACGCCACACCGACGAAATGCGTAGCATTTTGGAGGTTAGCTCTGAACAGTTACCTTTATATTATATAATTAAACGAAATTACAAACCCGGGCAATTGCCATCTCCGTAAATCCAAGAGATTCTGCCTTTGTTTGTCTTCCGCTTGCTACTTCTGCTGTTAATTTAAGGAAATCATCCCCCAACTTCTTCAATTCACCACCATAAATAATCGGTGATGCATCTACATCAATATTGTCACTCATATTAGCATACGTCAGTTTGTTGCCTGTTATTTTGATGACAGGTGCAATCGGATTACCTGTAGGAGTACCACGGCCAGTTGAAAAAACAACAATCTGTGCTCCGCCCGCAACCATTCCGGCTACTGATGAAGGATCATTTCCCGGGGTATCCATAATCACAAGACCCTTTTTCGCCTCAACCTGTTTTGCATAATCATACACTTCCATTACCGGTGTATGACCACCCTTATGAATACATCCGAGGGATTTTTCTTCCAATGTTGTAATGCCGCCTGCTTTATTACCCGGAGAAGGATTGCCTTCACGCACCTCTTCACCTACAAGCTGCAGTGCTTTTTCATATCTGTGAACAATTTCAAATATTCTGTCCCGCACTTCAGGTGTTGCAGCCCGTGAAGCCAAAATATGTTCTGCACCTATAAATTCTGTTGTTTCAGAAAGAATTGAAGTTCCTCCTTCAGCTACAATCCGATCACTGAGTTCACCGATCAGAACATTTGCTGCCAGACCACTGGTTGGATCACTGCCGCCGCATTCTGTTCCAATAATTAACTCGGACATTGGGAATTCTTCTTTCTGAAGAAGTGAAGCCTCTTCAACCATCTCTTTTGCATAGCGGACAGCAATTTCTGCTGCTTTGATTGTTCCTCCTGCTTCCTGAATAATCACCTGTTTCAAAGGTTTATTTGTTCTCTCTTCAATTGCCTTTACCACAAGATCCATCTGACAATTTTCACATCCCAGAGAAACAACAACCGTACCATACACATTCGGATTCGCAGCATACCCTGCCATCACATCCATTGTGTACTGCTGATCCGACGCCACCTGGGAACATCCCAGCTGATTATTAAATGTAACCGATCCAACAACCTGTGACGAAATAATACGCGCTGTATCAGAGGCACAGACACTCGCCGGAAGTATGAGTACCATATTACGAACACCTACACGTCCGTCAGGTCTTCTGTATCCATAAAAATTCATTGCCATATCCTCCTATTTTACTTTAGCTTCCAAGTTTTCTCTATGCCCTTCAACGTTATGGATATGAACATGTTCACCAGCCTTTATGTCTGCGACAGCGATACCAATATGTTCACCATATTTAATAACAGGCATTCCCTTTACAATATCGCGACAGGCAATCTTGTGGTAAATTGTAATATCCTGAAGCGCAGTGAGTGTGTTTTCTTTACCATCACACATCCATGTGACAGTATCCCCTTTTGCAATAGGCTCAATAGCAACAATCACATTGTCCCTACTATCTATAATCATCGCATTCTGCATATGTATCCTCCTATATTTAATACAGTAACTGTTCAGAACCGCCACCAAATCTCGGTTCTGAACAGTTACATATGTTCCTTATTAAAGTGGAATAATCAGAGCACCAATAATTGCAAGTACAAAAATACATACTGATGAAATAAAGGAACCCAGTGTATATGTTTTAAGACCTCCTGTTACGGTTAATCCAGACATATTTGTTGCAACCCAAAAACCGGAATCATTGACATGTCCAATTGAATTACCTCCGGAGAGACATGCAAGTGCAATCCATACCGGATGGCATCCGATAGCTGGTGCAATCGTTGCCATAATACCCATGGAAGTCATGCCTGCAACAGTACCTGATCCCTGTGCCACACGGAAAACCATACCAATACCATATGCAAGGAACATAGCCGGTAATATAGATGTTGTATTTGTTCCTAACAGACCTACAATTGCATCGCCAATTCCTGTAGCTGTAATAACAGACGCAAATGAACCGCCTGCACCTGTAATCAAAAGTACAACACCTGCACTCTTAAGTGCCTCACCCGCAGACTTTTCGATTCCATTCTTTCCAAGGTAAGGCAGACTGACTAAATAAGCGCCAAGTGTACCTAACAGCATAGCAATAACTTTATCTCCAAGGAATGAGCAAATCACAGGTTTCTCTGCAAATAAGGCCCCACCGATTGTACCAAACAGAATACAAACAACCGGAATGATGATTGGAAGAAGTGAAATAAGCAGAGACGGTTTCTTGGTTCTATCTTCCTGACTCTTTCTTCCTTCACGAGCTGCAACCAATTCTTCTGTAACATTTGAGCTATGATTGACATCCTTTTCCTCATTCCAAATACCCTGATCATGAATCTTGATATAAATGAAATTGGATACCATAACTGTAATAAAGCCTACAATTAAACCTACAATAAGCATAATACCAAGGTCAAAGCCAAAAATATCTGCTGCTGCAAGTGGATTTGGTGTTGGTGGTACAACACAGTGTGCAGTTGTTGCACCAATCGTCAGACATCCTGTAACATATCCCATTTTAAGATCAATTTTAGAAGCAATTGTAATACCAATTGGAATAAGAATAATAAATGTTACATCAAAAAATACTGGAATGGATAAAATAAACCCTGCAATACTTAAGCCCCAGATAGCCTTTTTTGCCGGGAATGCAGATACAATTTTATCTGCTATTACCTCAGCTGCACCGCTATCATTCATAAGCTGTCCAAGAATCGTACCAAAACCAACCGGTAAACCGATACTTGTCATCATATTTCCAAATCCAGACGCAATCGTCGATGTTGTAGTGAGCAAATCGAGTCCACCCATAACCCCCATAACTAAACAGGCAATAACCATACCAATCGCTGCATTCAATTTCAATACAATAATACAGAACAGAATAACAGCAATTGCAACTACAAGAGCCAAAATCAATAATCCAGGTGATGTCATACTCTTTTCCTTCCTTTCCTCTCTTTAAATATTAAACTAAAACAAATTTCCATTTTCATCAAATGGCAAATCATATGGTTCTGTAAGAATTTCTATATTTGGATTTTCTTTTGCTAACGGCAAAAGTCCTTCTGATATTTCTATGTATTCGATATGCGCGGTATCCGGTATACGAATCATTTTCATGTTATTCTGATCCTCTGCTTCCGGACAGCAACACAAAGCAAGCTGCAATGCCTCCCGATCATTATCCATGATCATAGGAATTTTCATAAGATGTAAAAATGTGTTGGTTACTCCTGTAGGATACGTCATTTCCAGTTTCATTCTATTAACCAAACGACGTGTCGTAACTTCTGCAAGTCCTACTCCCTGTGCATTGCCATGTGTCTCATCTGTAATATCTAAAATGACACACTTCTCTGCCTGAATTCCGCCTGAGCAATACTGTGGAAGAACAAATCTTCCTGATATATTTGGATCCATTCCATCGCCGGAAATATTCTTACCAATCTTATCAACAACTAAAACATCACATTTATCAAACAATATATGTGCGATCGTCTTATAAGAAAGTTCTTTAAGCTTCGGCTCTTCAGTAATAATTTCCTGCGGCGTAAGCCCTTTGATCAGATATGTTTCATCATAAGCATTTTCAATGACTGCAATACCGCCAATAATAGGTACGTTATCAATAAATGTCCTTCCATACTCCTCAATTAATTAATTCGTGCATAATTGCCGGACTTTGATGATGAATACTCTCTGCACCTTTCTGTTTGCCAAGACCAATTGCCATCATTTTCATAAGACCACTTTCATAAGGTCCCCTGAAAGAAGTATGCGGCTTAATACGGTTAAAAAGGATAATACCATCCGCCTCTGAAGCATTTTTATCCATAAACACAGGCTGGTGTCTTACACCAGATAAACCAATCTGTACCGTATCCATTGAACTCTTAATCGGACATCCCATTGCTTCTTCTGTAATGCCATAATCTTTAAGAATCTGAAGCTGTCCTTCAGCAGTTGCGCCACCATGACTGCCCATTGCAGGAACAATATACGGTTCTGCACCTTTTGACTTGACAAAATCAACAATTGCTTTTGCCATCACTGCATTGTTACTCATCCCGCGGCTGCCACATGTAATTGCGATGCGCATTCCAGGTTTCACCTGACCACCCAGGGCTTCTCGGGACAATTCTGCATTTACCATATCCGCAATCATATTCACCGGAATATGTGTATCGTCAAAAACCTCTCGAATTTTCACCATGCGTGGTACAGATACCCCTTTAATGAGATCTGTAATTGTTTCCATGTTCTTTTCTCCCTTTTATGTTTTATTTGTTCCTATATAAGAACTCAGTTCTTATATAAGTTTTTATGGGTATAGTTTAGCAATATGTTTATTTTTTGTCAATCAACAAAGTCAACAAAAAAGCGACTTCAAATTTGTTATGTTTTTTGATCTGTTTGGCAAGCATTTTGTCGGAAACAAAAAAAGAGCCTCAATTAAAAAAATTGAAGATCTTTTTATTCCCTTATATTTCTTATGGCTTTATGAGTTCAAAGTTATACAATCCCACAAGTTGTTCTATTTGCTGTTGTGCCTCTCTCAGACATTGACAAATCTGTACTCTCTTTTCATCTGTATAGCGGAAAATCGGAACAGAAATACTTAATGCTGCATCAACTCTGCCATTCTGCCGGATTGGCACAGCAAAACAACACATCTGGGGAGTGGACTCCTCTGTTTCTGTTGCTATTTCTCCGCATCGTATCTGTTCAATCTGACCAAGCAATAGATCCATATCTGAAATCGTATGTTCCGTAAGCTTTGGCAGGCCATCTCTATACAGATCTCTAATCTGTTCATCTGTAAGGTCACTTAGCAATGCTTTCCCGATGGCAGTTGCATTTGCCGGAAGTTTTGTTCCTACCCAGGATATCATTCGAATGGCCTGAGGCGAATCTTTCTTTGCCACATATAAAACATTACCACCTTCCAAAATTCCGAATTGGCTTGTTTCCTGTGTAGACTCAGTTACACTATTCATAATGTTGATCAATGGTTCAAATCCGCTTTGTGACGTACATGAAGCGCCAATAATATATGTACGCAATCCCAACCTGTACTTCCCGCTCCCCGCATCACACATAATATACTTTCTCTGCTCCAACGTATGCACGATCGGGAAAAGGCTGCTTTTAGGTGCTTTCAAGGCTACTGCAAGTTCTGTAAGTGTAAGTCCCTCCTGAACTTCAGAAAGTGATTCCACAATGTCCAATACACGTGCCGTTGCCCTATGTTGTTCTTGTCCCATAAATAACCCCTTTAAAAAAATATTCCATAAAATATACTGCAAAAATTAACCTTTATCTTTAACGTAACTGTTCAGAGCTAACCTCCGAACAGTTACATTTTAACAAACTTTATTTAATAATGCAATGATAGCGTGACCGGGTAATTACTCACAAAAGCAGTAAAAAATAAGGGCGTGTGAAAAAGTTTTTCACACGCCCTTATTTTTTATACAGCATGTTCAAGTAAAATACCCTCCAATGCTGAACCGCTGCTTGTGTGGCAACGAACGATTTTAAATTTCTTTTTCTCAGCTTCATCTACGGCACATCGTACCATTTTGTGAGAAACGGTATTTGTAAACAAAATGCATAAATCAGGATCACCAATCTGCTTGTCCAAATCGGCAGACATCTGAGTGAATACCTTTGCTTTACATTTATGAGATTTACAAATTTTCTTATACTGACAGACCATTCTGTCATGACCACCGATGATAACAACACTCATGGCTATCCTCTTTCTCAAAACATTTTTTCAGCTGTTCAGAACCGATTTCCGGACTGCCCGGTCTTTATCAGTCGATGAGATTGTCTTCGGCCCTGAACAGTTATTATTTTAAATACCTTCAAGTAAAAATGAGTATAAGTGATAAAACTTCGAAATCGTATTGCTGTTAATTATAAAGCTGCTAACTCTTTGCCAAGTGCTTCGAGTTTTTCTTCAGCTTCTGAATCAGGCTCATTCATGCAAATAGCATCTTCACCGCCGTATACCTGGGCACCGGCCTCTTCCATACGAGCTACCCAGTTGCGCATCCATTCACCGTCTCCCCATCCGTAAGAACCAAATAAACCGATTTTCTTACCTGATGCAAAACTCTCAACTTCTGTTACGAAATCTTCCATGTATGTTTCTTCAAGAGTTTCATTTCCCATGGATGGGCAGCCAAGAGCAAATACAGGATAATCTTTTAAATCGTCAGCTTTGATGTCTTCTACAGACACAACCTTTGCTGTTGCTCCGCCATCCTGAATACCTTTGCCTAAAATTGCTGCCATTGCTGCTGTGTTGCCTGTACCGCTCCAGTATGCGATCATAATTTCTTTCATTGTTAAAACTCCTCCTATAAAAAGTGTTTAATTATATCAAAAACGGTGAATGACCGCTCTGATTATACAAATTGATATTGTTCTGCCATTCCAAAACCCATGCCCTGTCTGACCATATCCATGGCAATCTGCTTGACTCTGGCATATAGGCGGAATGTCTCACAGGCCTTTTCTTCATTCTCATATACTTTCCAATATCCGCTGCATAAGCAGTTACGACCATGATGTTCAATAAAGCCTTTGACATCCCCCAGCGGATATCCAAGAAAAATACCCATTTCATGAGGAAAATCCGCTTTGCCAGCCTTGTACTCTCTGAAACGTTTTGCTGCATAAACAAGCATCTCATCCATCGTCATATCTTCAGTATACCCAAACTGCTTCATAAAAGCCCTGTTATCAGGATCCATCAGTTGCCTGTAAAGGGGCTCCTCGCGAAACATGAACCATACCTGGCGTTTTTCACGATGTTCAAAGCACCGCACCTTCAGGCCTGTTGTTTCAACCAGAGATTTCAACGCCTTAGCGTAACTCTGCTCAATAATCAGCAGGTTTGAGGGCTTGATACCAAAAATAACCGGTGCACACTGCTCTGCTGCTTTTTCCTGTATTCCTCTTATTATTTCATACGTCTGCCTGTATGCAACCATCCTTTTACTCTCCTTTACTTGGTTAGATATACCTAACTACCTGATGTCATTATCATACCAGCTCTGTCAAAAAATTGCAATACCATTTATTGAGAATGAATCTCATTACCATGTTTATTGTCATTTTTCATCCAATAAAGTGTTAAAAGGTACTCGTTTATGCTATACTAAAAGCAGTTTTTTATTAAATATAAGGATTACTGGAGGGAAAAATATTGAATACACCACCTGATTTCAGTAAATATACCAAACAGCTTAACATAGAGCAGCTAAAAAAACAAGGTACACAGGCTCTGGCTGATGAACTTTCCTATACACGACAGCTTTATGAATCTCTGGACACAATTTTTCAGGATTCCCTGGACGGTTTCTTTATCACAGATGGCGAAGGTAATGTTTTAAAAGTCAACAAGTCCTATGAAGAAATGTCCGGCATCACCAGTGAAGAGATTATCGGTAAGAATATGCATGACCTTGAATCTACGCTAATCAATTATTCTGCTTCACTGATTGTTATGAAAACAGGGAAAACCGCAACCATTGAACAGAGTTTTCTCAGAACAGGGCGTAAAGCTTACATCACCAGTACTCCTGTATTTTCACCCGAAGGCAAAATTATCATGGTCATCAGCAATACCCGTGATTTCAAAATGATCGAAGAACTCCGTCAGCAGCTCAGTGAACAGATGGTTCAGGTGTCCGAATACAAAGAGAAAATCCGTGCGCTGACACAGCAAAACATTGACCGTTCCCAGTTTCTGGTCAATGATCCTAAAATGTACGAAATTCTTTACAGTGCCACCAAAGTAGCTGACAAAGATACCACTGTACTCATTCAGGGTGAAACAGGAACCGGCAAGGAACTTCTGGCTCACTTTATCCATCAGAACAGCTCCCGCAGGGATAATCCGATGCTGAGCGTCAACTGTGGTGCTATTGCCAAGGATCTCATCGAAAGTGAATTATTCGGTTATGAAGGCGGCGCTTTTACAGGTGCCCTCTCCAAAGGCCGCCCCGGCTATTTTGAAGTTGCCAACGGCGGTACATTATTTCTTGATGAAATCGGTGAAATGCCTATGAATGTCCAAATGAAGCTTTTGCGCGCTCTTCAGGAAAATGAAATCATGCGTCTCGGTTCCAGTCAGCCCCGCAAAATCGACGTTCGCGTCATTGCCGCCACTAATCGTGATCTGAAAGAAATGATTGATGCCAATGAATTCCGTTCCGACCTTTATTATCGCCTGAATGTTGTCAATCTGGAAATTCCTCCTCTTCGCGAGCGCAAAAAAGACATCATCCCTCTGGCTCAACATTTTCTTAATCAATTTAATGCCAAGTTTAAAACACATAAAACACTGAGTCCTTACTCCTGCAAAACGCTGGAAGAATATAACTGGCCCGGAAATGTCAGGGAGCTCAAGAACACCATTGAGAAGATGGTTATTCTCAGTGATGAAGATATTATTTCATCTGCCGAATTATGGAGCAGCGAATCCAGTCTGATCAAAGATAATGTCCAGCTTGGCAATATCCAGCTGAAAACCATTCTTGAGCAGATCGAACTGAAGTATATCCGGGAGTACTGCAGTTTATACGGCACCCTTGAAAAAACAGCTGAAAAACTGGATATGAATTTGAAAACTCTGTCCCGAAGGAAAAAGCACCTTGAAGAAAAATATCCCCGTTCTGAAAATCTGTAGTTCTTATTTTTGAGAAGTTTCTCATTTTTGAGATTCCAATTTGTCGTTTTTTCTCATTTTTGAGATATACATAAAACAGTCCTGCCACGAATACCGCAAAACAGGGCTGTTTTTTCTTTGTCAATGTTGGCACGCATCTTGCTTATAACTAAGAATATCAAGTACTATTGATACATTTAATCAATGGATACATGATTCTAAACTATTTACACATTTTAAATTTTTGGGAGGAATTTATTATGCCATTAATGACAGGAGACGAATACGTAAGAAGTCTGCAGAAAATCAAAATGAAAATCTTTCTTTTCGGTGAAGAGATTGACAACCCGGTAGGTAATCCGATTCTTCAACCGGCTGTTAATTCAGTCAAAGCAACTTATGACCTTGCACAAAATCCTGAATATGCTGATCTGATGACAGCGACTTCAAACCTTACAGGTGAGAAAATCAACCGTTTTACACATATTCACCAGAGTTCTGATGATCTTGTTAAGAAAGTTAAAATGCAGCGTTTGCTTGGTCAGAAGACCGCAGCCTGTTTCCAGCGTTGTGTCGGCATGGATTCTTTCAATTCCGTGTACAGCACAACATATGAAGTAGATAAAAAATACGGCACACACTATCATGATAATTTTGTTAAATTCGCTACTTATGTTCAGCAAAACGACCTGACAGTTGATGGCGCCATGACAGATACTAAAGGTGACAGAAGCCTTTCTCCATCCAAGCAGGCAGACCCTGATCTTTTCCTGCATGTTGTTGAACGCCGTCCGGACGGTATCGTTGTCCGCGGTGCAAAAGCACATCAGACAGGTATTCTGAATTCTCACGAAGTGATTGTCATGCCTACCATCGCTATGGGACCTGATGACAAGGATTATGCCGTTTCTTTTGCTGTTCCTCTGGACACAGAAGGTTTAATGATGATTGTCGGCCGTCAGAGCTGTGATACAAGAAAGACTGAAGGATGCCAGCTTGATCTCGGCAATTCTACATACGGTGGTATGGAAGCACTGACAGTCTTCGATAATGTTTTTGTCCCTAATGACCGTATTTTCCTGAATGGGGAAACAGAATTTGCAGGTATGCTCGTTGAACGTTTTGCAGGTTATCACAGACAGAGCTATGGCGGATGTAAAGTCGGTGTCGGCGATGTCCTCATTGGTGCTACAGCCCTTGCTTCAGAGTATAACGGCGTTGAAAAAGCTTCTCATATCAAAGATAAACTGATTGAAATGATTCATCTGAATGAAACTCTTTACTGCTGCGGTATTGCCTGTTCAGCCGAAGGTCAGCCAACAGAATCCGGCAACTACCTGATTGATCTGATGCTGGCCAATGTCTGCAAACAGAATGTTACCCGTTTCCCATATGAAATCGCACGTCTTGCACAGGATATCGCAGGCGGCCTGATGGTTACACTGCCTTCCGAAAAGGATATGGATCATCCTGTAGTCGGTCCTGTTATCCGCAAATACCTTGCAGGCCCTGCAAAGGTAGATGTTATGGATCGTTTCAAGATTATGCGTCTTATCGAAAATCTGACCCTTGGTACCGCTGCTGTCGGTTATCTGACAGAATCTATGCATGGTGCAGGCAGCCCACAGGCTCAGAGAATTATGATTTCCAGACAGAGCAATATGCCTGCTAAGAAAGCAATGGCAAAGCACATTGCTCACATTAAAGATTGATGATCGGAGGTCCTCCCTTTGAATACACTGAACAAGATTCAGCAAGTTGTATCCGATCGTATCCGCCCTGCCCTTCAGGGGCATGGCGGTGATATGACCATTACATCTTTCTCAAATGGAATTCTCAAATTTAAATTTACCGGCATGTGTTCTAATTGTCCTTCAGCATGGATTACAACAGAGGAACTAGTGAAAAATGAAATTCTTTCTAATGTTCCTGAGGTAAAGGACGTCCAAATGGAATTTGCTGTCAGTGATGAACTGATTGACATGGCCAAAAAGCTCCTCAATCATGAAACATGATAAACATGATAAAGTATAAAAAGGAACTTCCGATTTAAACCATAAACCGGAAGTTCCTTTTTGTGTACGAATTAATATTTATTTTTATCAGGACTACTGTATAGTCACTTCAACAATTTCATCAGCCGCATTGTAATTATAACCTTTACGGCGCAGTACATTTTGAAGTACTTCTGTCCATTCCGTCTGATTAAGGACGATTTTATTTTGATTTTTCAAGAGAATCTGGCATCCGCTTCCTGAACCTAAAGCGGTCTGGGGTTTCAGTGTTGCCACCTTTAACACCCCGATATCCGTCAGTGTATTGACCATACGGTATACCGTTGCCATACCGATACCCGGATCACGCTGAATGGCTTGATAATAAATCTCTTTACAGCTGGCACATTCATGCTCGAACACGATATCCAGTATCAGCTCTCTTTGCTTTGTCACGCGAAAACCACGTTTTCTCAGTAAATAGAGAATTTCTTCCTTCTCTCTGCTGACACGATGATATTGTTCCGTGTCTCTATTTGCAACAGCTGCTGCCGCCACCGCATCCACCTCCACAATGACTGCAATCACCACAGCCCTTGCCATTTTTCTTATCTTTAATCATCGAGCGAACAATCGCTGCGACAATGACTATCAGTATAACGCCTACTATAAGAGTTCCCATTAAGCACTCGCCCGACCTTTCAAATCAATTTAAGCTACTGCTTTGCCTTTTACTTCTAATGTGTTGCTTTCCTTGTATGGACGGAACAGCAGATAGAAGAATCCAATGATTACCAGGATAGCGACAACTGTGAAGATACCAAATGTGTGATTTGCAACAAGGTTACCAATCTGGTTGATAACGAGGGCTACAAGATAAGCGAAACCGCACTGATAGCCAATTGCAATCCAGAACCATTTTGCATTGTTCATTTCACGCTTGATAGCACCCATCGCTGCAAAGCAAGGTGCACACAGCAGGTTGAATGCCATGAATGCATAACCGGAAACAAGTGTGAAAGAAGCTGCCATTGTCTGATATACTGTACCATCGCCGCCACCATAAAGGATACCCAGTGTACCAACGATGTTTTCCTTTGCTACAAGACCTGTAACAGATGCAACTGTTGCCTGCCAGTTACCAAATCCAAGTGGTGCAAAGATCCAGGCGATTGCATGACCTACTCTGGCAAGAATACTGCTGTCTAACTGGTCTTCCGCAAGCATTGTGAATGCACCGTCTACCCAACCGAAGTAGGACAGGAACCAAACAAGGATTGTTGATAATGTAATAATTGTACCAGCTTTCTTAATGAAAGACCAGCCACGTTCCCATGTCGCTCTGAGTACAGCACCCGGAGTCGGAATATGGTATGCCGGAAGCTCCATAACGAAAGGAGCAGGATCTCCGGCGAAGATCTTTGTCTTCTTCAGGATAATACCTGAACAGATAATTGCTGCCATACCAAGGAAGTATGCGCTTGTTGCAACCCATGCAGCACCGCCGAATACAGCACCTGCGATCATCGCAATGAAAGGTGTCTTCGCACCGCAAGGGATAAATGTTGTTGTCATGATGGTCATACGACGGTCACGCTCATTCTCAATTGTTCTGGAAGCCATGATACCTGGGATACCACAACCTGTACCAACAAGGATTGGAATGAAGGATTTACCTGAAAGACCGAATTTACGGAAAATTCTATCCATGATGAAGGCGATACGTGCCATGTAACCGCAAGACTCAAGAATAGCCAGCAGGAAGAACAGGACAAGCATCTGAGGTACGAAACCAAGGACAGCACCAACACCGGCAATAATACCATCTACGATCAGACCCTGAAGCCATTCAGCACAGTTTGCATTTTCAAGCAGGCCGCTGACTGCATCAGGAATACTGCTGATAAATGTGCCATATGCTGCCGGATCCGGAGCTTCATAACCAGCTTCTGATAAAGCAGCGACAGCATCTGTCAGATCTGCATAAGAAGCAGTTGTTTCTTCTGTTGCAAGTGTTTCTTCATCTTCTACAAGATATGTTGCCTCTGTAGATGGATCTACCTGGGCAACAAATGCATTCACTGCTGCTGCAGCTGCCGCAGGATCATAATCATCTGCTTCAGAATCAATGGCTGCTTCAACAGCGCTTGTATCCATACCCTGATCTGCTTCGTAACTGATGAATCCATTTACAACTTCCAGAGCACCTGCATAAGCTTCATCAACATCACCATAACCGCCGTCGCTGCCGATAAAGAAGCCATCACCGAACAGATTATCATTTGTCCAGTCTGTTGCTGCAGCACCGATTGTTGTCATGGAAATATAGTAAACAAGGAACATGATCACTGCGAAGATTGGCAGAGCCAGAATACGGTTTGTAACGATTCGGTCAATCTTATCAGAAATTGTATCTGCGCCCGCATGTTTTTTCTTCAGGCAGCTGCCGATAATACTTGCGATATATTCATATCTTTCATTTGTGATGATACTTTCTGAGTCATCATCCATTTCCTTTTCGGCTTTGGAAATGATTGCTTCTACATTTGGTGCGCTCTTCATCTGAGCTGCAATCTTGTCATCACGTTCAAACAATTTAATTGCATAGAATCTCTTCTGAGCATCCGCAACATCAGAACCAAGAAGTGTTTCAATATCATTCAGATATCCTTCGACTTTATTGTTAAACTTATGTACAGTGCCCTGAACAGCTTTGGACTGAGCAGCCTTAACAACTGCATCGGATGCTTCCTTGATACCTGTATTCTTCAGAGCAGAAATCTCATATACAGGACAGCCGCATACTTCACTCAGTTTCTGAATGTTGATGTTATCACCATTTTTCTGGACAAGGTCCATCATGTTGATGGCCATAATAACCGGAATACCAAGTTCCATAAGCTGTGTTGTCAGATAAAGATTACGCTCAAGGTTCGTACCATCAACGATGTTAAGGATCGCATCCGGTTTCTCGTTCAAAATATAATTTCTTGCTACAACTTCCTCAAGTGTATATGGAGAAAGTGAATAAATACCCGGAAGGTCAGTAATAATAACGTCTTTATGACCTTTTAATTTACCTTCCTTTTTCTCAACTGTTACGCCAGGCCAGTTACCAACGAACTGATTAGAACCCGTTAATGCGTTGAACAATGTTGTTTTACCGCAGTTTGGGTTGCCGGCAAGTGCAATTCTGATTGCCATTTTTTTACCTCCAGATTTTCAACAATTAGAACAGTTAAAACAAACGATAAGGTTTGATTAAGCTAACCTTATGTCCTAAAAAAAGGTTCAATATTTACTGAACCTCAATCAGCTCTGCGTCAGCTTTACGCAAAGATAATTCATATCCTCTGACTGTTACTTCTATCGGATCACCAAGCGGTGCCACTTTACGAACATAGACGGATGTGCCTTTTGTCAGACCCATATCCATGATACGTCTCTTAATAGCGCCTACACCTGTAATCTTTGAAACTGTGACAGTCTGGCCGACTCCTACATTTCTAAGTGTCATGGCTTTGTCTCCTCTCTTATCTGAATGCGCATGCATTCTATCTATACAGACATCCGATTAACGATTCACCGTAATCTTGGATGCCATGCCACGATTCAAGGCTACTCTTGAACCTTTGACAGCAATAATCATGCCGGCATCTGTATTACCGACAACTTCAACATCTGTTCCGGCAGCAAATCCCAGATTATGCAGATGATGGATAACATCTTCCTTGCCGCGGATATCTGTGATCGTACCTGACTCTCCTACACCTAATAAAGCTAAAGGCATCATGTTTCCTCCTTTAATTCAGGTCCATGTATGCAGAACCTGGTGTATTTATTGATAACGGCTATCATTTACATTGTTATTATACGCATTCGCAAGGTTAGTGTCAACTATCTTTTTTAGTTTTATTGAAAAATATTCTCATTTTCATCCATTTCAATGCAATTTTGTAAGTTCTTACTGAAAAATCCTTTCAATATTAGCCACTCATTGAAAAAATTTACCTATATCACACTTAAACCTTACTGAGATTACAGATAAGCCTTTGATAGATTGGCCCAATATATGCTATACTCTATTTATATCTATTGTGAACCGCTAAAATCCCAATCCAAACACGCCAAGGTTCTCAATCTCTATAAAAGGAGTACTGCCATGCCAAGCATTATCTTTCATTTAACTGAAGCCAAGCTCATCACTCAACACCTGCGCGAGGCATCTGCTGATTACCCGTTTACCCATATACACGGATGGCAGAACGATTTCACTATCGGAAGTATTCTGCCCGATGCCATTCCACGTCCATTAAAATATAAGACCCATTTCTGGCATCCGTCTGATTTCTCCCATGTGGTGATCGCACCAGATCTTAATTTATGGCAGAAAACATATCCGAATACCCTGAAAGAACCGATGCTGATCGGCTATCTTGCCCATCTTCATCTGGATTATCTGTATTTCACCGAGTATCTGCCATCTATTGTCCGCTTTTTAAATGAACAGGGACTGGATGAAACAGAATCTTTAAAGGCAGTCTCTGTCCAAATCCGTCAAACAGGGGAGCAGATGCCTGTGATGACCTTTTTCTCCAAAGATTATTTTTACGGTGACTATATCCGGATGAGTCCGCATCTTATTGAGAAATATCATCTTTCCATGCCTGCTTCACCAATCCATCCATGGCCGGTGAATGAGACAGATTTTGCCTCCTATCGCCAGTTCTGCAAACTGGCTGCTGCCGATCTGTCACTGGACATAAAAAAAGAGCCGGTCAGGATATTCGACCCGACCGACTTCGAAAACTTTGTAAATAAAGCTGCTGAAACATTTATTCAACAGTTTATCCGATAGTTTTTATAATCGTTTACTCTGCTTGCACTACGATTTACCGTTTCAATCTGCAGCACACCGTATTATTTGCTGTCTATCACTTCAAGCATTTTATGCCGCAACAATTTTCTCAAACTCACGGAGTTTCTGCTTTGCTTCCGGACTCAGATTACGCGGAACATGAATCTGAACAGCTGCATACATATCACCATGAACAGACGGATCCTTCATGGAAACAATGCCTTTGCCACGGAGTCTGATCTTGCTGCCCGACTGAATACCGGCAGGAATCTTGCATTTCACACTGCCCTTCAGAGTATTCACAATGGCCTCACCGCCAAAAACAGCAGTTGTAAACGGAACAGAAATTGTTGTATAAACATCCATGCCTTTCCGCTCATATCCCGGCTTCTCATCTACGTGGATCTTCAAAAGCAGATCGCCTGCTTCGCCGCCATTCATACCCGGACCACCTTTGCCGCGAAGACGGATACTCTTGCCATCCTCAATGCCTGCCGGTACACGCACCTTCAGGCTCTGAGCCGGAGTACCCTGCCCACTGCTTAAATTAATCACTTTCTCACAGCCAAAGGCTGCATCTTCAAAGCTGACCCTAATCTCTGCATGAAGATCCTGCCCCTTGCTCTTGAAACTGCCGCCGCCAAAACCGCTGCCATAGCTCTGCTTGAATCCCTGGCCGCCGAAACCGCTGCTACTTCTGCCATGGAACATATCCCCGAAAATATCTCCGAAGATATCATCCATATTACCGTTCTGTCCACCCTTAAAATGGAACTCCTGATAACCGCCATTGCCACCAAAACCGCCCTGGAAACCGCCAAAGCCGCTGCCTGCACCGCCGTATGCGCCGCCTGCTGCACCTTCTTCAAAGGCTGCAAAACCATACTGGTCATAAAGCTTTCTCTTCTTCTCATCACCGAGAACATTATAAGCTTCTGTGACTTCCTTAAACTTCTGCTCTGCCTGCTTATCCCCCGGATTCGTATCCGGATGATATTTCTTCGCCAGTTTTCTATATGCACGCTTAATCGCCTTGTCGTCTGCTTTTTTATCTATACCAAGAACTTCATAATAATCTCTCTTAGCCATCACTGTCCACCTCCGTCTTTATAAGACCTTTCTGAACTTCTTCTATTCTGAACGCATCATGTTAATAGAGGACACGGCCATAGCCGTATCCTCTTCAACGCTTTTTGTTCTATTTGTACTATAACATTCATTTCTTATAATGTCAATAGACTTCATAAAAAATCTTCTGTATAAGTCTATCTTACAACTAAGTATACTTTCATTATACAAAGTATGGCTTCACTTAGTTGTCCCGATGCTATTAATTTTATTCAGAAGCTCCTTAATATGCGAACACCATAATCCTCTCCCTTGGGTTCTCCCCATCAAACAAGTCCCGGCAGTCTATCTCATCCACAAAGGAAAGCATATCCACCGTCATCAGTTCACTGATATACTCATCTGACGGATAATAGAAGAACAACTGTATCTCACGGGGATTTTCATAGTAGGAATCTTCAATTTTTGCCAGAACTTTTCGAAGAATCTCTACTGAAAAAGGATTGAAGAAAAATACTCTGTCCACCTCTGCAGGTACAACGTAGTTCTCAGCATTCCCCATGACGAATTCCGTCCGGCTGCCTGATACGGCATGGCGTTTGTTTTCGCAGACTGTTTCATATATTCTGCTATCATATTCCACACCGACGGAACGACATCTTGTCTGGTAGGACAGAAAAAAGTCCACACGCCCTTTTCCGCACCCATAATCCAACAGGCAATTACTTTTCCGTATATAGCCGCTGCCTGCCAATCGCTCCAGCACCGAATACGGCGTTGGCTCATAAGGGTATCGGTACTGATCCGAACGTGAATCATCGCGTCCCGAAGTTTTTATTTTCAACAATTTATCCCATTGTGTCTCATTCGTATCTATATTACCTCACCTGTGCTTTCATAATAAATGATTCGATCACCGAAACTACTTTTCCCATATCTCTATTGATCCTCCATCTCGTAATTGCAGTTTTTACTCACTCCGGGACTCGCCCCAAAAAAGCTTCTGGTATACTGATTATATCAAAACAAAGCAATCCAAAAATGATTGCAAAAATATGATTTTAATTAAATGGAGGAATTGATTATGGAAAACTATGGAAGATGTAAAAATTGTGAATACGGTGAACCTTCTGGTTGCAGCTGGAAATGGAGCTGTACATGGTACCATACACTGGAAGACCCGGATAAACTCAGAGATTGCAATCGCTATAAAGAACGCGATTAAGGCAATCGCTTACAAAAGGCTGCCACCGGGCAGCCTTTTCTTCTGTAAGCAAATTTCCTATTGAACGCTGTCTCTGTCGCAATAACACTGATATCTTTACTCCTATTGATATTTTACCAGAAATCTGCAAAGAATTTATCCGCGACAACCTAAAAGTCATTAGATTCTAGTACATCACACCAGGCACTAAATAATAATTCCTTTTAAATGATCCATCTCATGCTGACAGATTTGTGCCGTCCAACCACTGAGTTTCTGGCGGCGCACTGTCCAGCTCATATCTCTGTACTCCACTTCGATTTCTCTGTATCTTGTTGTCTTCCTCACACCTGTCAATGACAAACAGCCCTCTTCCGTCTCATAAGGACCACTTTTCTTCAATAATACCGGATTAAACATCACCAAATCAACAATTCCCATATTCACAATAATGACATTCTTTTTTATCCCTATCATGTTTGCTGCCATGCCAACACATTCCGCACGATGGGCTTTTAATGTGTCCTGCAAATCACGGCCGGTCTGGATATCAGCCTCTGTCGCCGGTTCTGATTTCTGGCCCAGGAAAAATATATCCTTTGTAATTTCTCTAACCATTGATTTTGTCTTCCCACTCTTTCTCTTTGAATCCCGTCAGCACGAAATCGTCCCCAATGACCAGCGGCCGCTTCACCAGCATACCATCTGTTGCCAGAAGCTTCAGCTGTTCATCCTCAGACATTTCTTTCAGCTTGTCCTTCAGATTCATTTGTTTGTACAATATCCCGCTGGTATTAAAGAATTTTTTCAGCGGCAGACCACTCATTTCATACCAGACTTTCAATTCCTCGTAAGACGGATTCTCCTCTTTAATCGGCCTTTCATCAAAAACAACCTGATTGACCTCAAGCCATTTCAAAGCTTTCAGACATGTACTGCATTTTCTATAAACTAAAACTTTCAAAGTTTTACCTCCTTTTGGGGTTAAATTATAAGGCGGTGTCTGTCATGGATTTTCTTACATCCTTAACTGTTGCCGTTCTGTCAGGTGTTATTTGCCATCTCATCTGCAAATGGCTCAACGGTGACAATTATTTCTCTTTATAATAAAGATGACAATGACAATAGCCCTCAAAATCCGGATCCTGGATCTGTGCTTTGAATTCATCACAAATACACTTATACTCCGGTTTGATCTCCAGTCTGCACGGACAGTAACCTTCTTTCCGTTTCAGCCCTTCCTTAACTCTCGCAACGATTTCACGATCTTCGTTCAAACGCACTTTACCCATCTGCAACGCCCCTTTTCTTAATAGTATCCTCCCACTTTGTATTTCATGATTGCTATTATTTTAGCATACTAAACGTATCTATTCAATTATAGGCCCCTTAAGATTTGCTGATAAAAAGCATCTCCCGTAAAGGCGTCTCCTTCTCCAAATGCTGACTGCGATTTTTTCACCATCCGGGAACGGCTCCCCTAAAGGCCTCTGATATACTGATTACATCAAAAGAAAACAGGCACTTAAAGAAAAGGAGATTATATTTATGTGGATCATTATTGCAGCGATTATTATTTTTATTATTTTTGCAGACAGCGACACCAAGCCTTCAGCTAACAAAAAAGGAAACACCAACACAGATTCTCGTTTACACTGCACCGTCAACCGAACAGGATCTTACAGCTCAATCTTAAATCAGATGGAACAGATTGTATTCCTTATTGCCAAACGCTGTCCCTGGATGAAACTTCAGGTATTAGTTATGGTAAGAAAAATCAATGCTTCCACCTGCTCTGTCTCTTTCCAGATTGAGGATGTATATTTAAAGAGAAATAACATCACATTCGGCAGCGAATTTCAGGACAGAGGGGATGGTTCCTATGAATGTATGCATTTTGAAACAAAGCAGGCAACAGGCTTTACAACACCGGAAGCTGTCAAGCGAGAAATGCTTTGCCAGTTTAACTGGTCACAGATTTCAACCAATATCACAGAGCTGAAGGTACTTAATTATGGGGCTTTCACCCATACACCAATGATTACATTCCGCTTCGAAGCCCAGTACAGAGATTAAATCTAACCTTGATTTTTTCTCTCTTCGGGAACACCTCCCAAAAGGGCTTCTGATATACTTAAAGCATCAAAACAAAGCAATCCCAAAACAATTGCAAAAATATGATTTTAATTAAATGGAGGAATTAATTATGGAAAACTACGGAAGATGTAAAGATTGTGAATACGGTGAACCTACTGACTGCAGCTGGAAATGGAGCTGCACATGGTATCATACACTGGAAGACCCGGATGAATTAAAAGATTGCAATCACTATAGAGAACGAGATTAAACAATCTCCTACAAAAAGGACTGTCGCTTAACGATTTTCAATCGTTAAGCGACAGCCTTTTTATTACATCATTCGCTATTTGCGGATAATATCATGGTCTTCCAGTACTTTTTCAACCACCGTTCCATGAATCATCTTCAAAAGAGGCTTCTTCACCAGATTCAGCGGTCCCGGAAGCTCAATATCCAATGGCGATTTGCCATCCATGAGTTTCACGGTGCTGTCTAACAGTTCCCGGATATCATAAACACTGCCCCAGACCTCCGGTACACCTCTATCTACACCCAGCAGTCCATACACGGCTTCCATCGCTGTACGTACGGAATATTCTGTGGTGAAAACCGTATCTCTCGGTGTTTCTGCAAACTGTCCAAGGAATGCAAAGTTCACGCAGCCATCCGGGATAACATCCGGTCTGTCACCTTTTGCTCTCGGCATGAAGAATGCAGTAATATAAGGCATCATGGTCGGCACGCAAATCGCACTGTTTTCTGCCAAATCCATAATCTGATCTTCCGGCACACCCAGATGATACAGCCATTCTGCTGTGATTTCCTTACCTGTACAATCCTTCATCGGTTTCTTAATAAAATCACCCGGTACATCTGTAAACAGACCATACACCCATACGCAGACTTTATCTTTGTCCTGCTCTTTAAACTGTCCCTGTCTGTTAATGGTCCAGCTCAGAAGCCAACTGGAATCCTGACAGCTGACGATGCCTCCTGTAACGACATTGCCTGTTCTCGGATCACGTTTGCAGATGTTGGTAATATAAGGAATAATCTTATCATCCAGTGTTGTGACAGTTGCGGACTCCCAGTTTGTCTTGGCCACATCTGAGCAAAATTTCTCCGGATGTCCGAAGGACGGGTCCTGTCTGGCAATATTTTTCCAGAGGCTCCAGACACCGCTTGTTCTGACTTCCGCATCACCATTCGGCGCATGATTCTGATCGCCGTAAATCGTTCCCTCTGTACAGCTGCCGTTTGTAACAAATACAAGGTCGTTTTCTGTCAGCATAATGCCGTTTTCCTTGCCATTGACTTTGCACTCGATCAGAGACGCAATCTTCTTTCCATTCTCAAACTTGAAGACAACATTCGTCACCTCTGTATTAAACTGGAAATCAACCCCGGCATCTTCAAGATATTTCTGCATTGGCAGGATCAGAGATTCATACTGATTGTATCTTGTGAATTTCAAAGCACTGAAATCCGGAAGACCGGCAATATGATGAATAAATCTCTGGAAATACAGCTTCATTTCCAGTGCACTGTGCCAGTTTTCGAAAGCAAACATGGTGCGCCAGTACATCCAGAATGTTGAATTGAAGACTTCATCATCGAAAACATCCTCAATGGTTTTATCGTAAAGGTCTTCATCCTTCGTCATGAACAACTTCATGATTTCCATGCAGCCCTTCTGGCTGAGATTAAATTTGCCATCTGTATGGGCATCTTTGCCCCGATTCACCGTTGCTCTGCAAAGCGAATAGTTCGGATCATGCTTATTCAGCCAATAAAATTCATCCAGAACCGAAGCACCTGGAATTTCAAGGGATGGAATACTGTGGAACAGATCCCATAAACATTCGAAATGATTCTCCATTTCACGACCGCCACGCATGATATAGCCACGGCTCGGGTCGAAGATACCGTCACAGGCCCCGCCTGCAATGTCCATAGCTTCAAGAATATGAATATGCTCTCCCGGCATCTGTCCGTCACGAACAAGGAAACATGCCGCTGCCAGAGAAGCAAGACCACTGCCTACGATATAGGCATGCTTTTCCTCCACACCCTCCGGCTTTTCCGGTCTGGCAAAAGCTTCATAATTACCATTGGTATAATAAATGCCCTTGCTGTTTTTCTCATATTTGCCGCGCTCTGTATTGCGGTAACTATTGTTGACTGCTGAATTCCTGTCGTCTTTCTTATTAAATGTCCAACCTGAATTTATTTTATGCTGTGTCAATGACCAACCAGAATTTGCCTTATCCCGGATGTCGTTCTGTGATGTGCCGTTCTGATTCTTCTTATCCTGAGACTTCTTCGCCACATAAACCGCTGTGCCCGCTGCCGCAGCCGCTGCCATACCTAATGTTAATTTCTTTTTAGCCATATAGATAACCACCTTTCTTCAAATAGCTGCACATTGACACTCTGTTGCGTTTGGTATCGTGTACAACCGATATTGGATGTCTTTCATCTGTTATTAAGTGATGCCTATATAGTATGACCGATTTTGTCTTTTTTCAATTTACAAAAAAAGAGAAATGATAAAAAACTTATCATTCCTCCGCTTTTGTAAAGTTCCTGATGGAATTCGCAATGCCGCCGTGCAGCGTGATCGCGATCATTCTGGCAATTTCCTCGTAATCTTCTTTCATGCCCTGCTTAATCCAGTCCAGCATAATACCCACAAAACTGTATTTATAAAAATCTGCAATAAAACGCTTATCTTTATCAGGTATCGTCGTATTCGCAGCCTGCTCCTGCTCTTTAACAACCCCCATGATCAAATCCGACGTCAACTGAAACAGAAAATTCTCAATCTGCTCCCTGCTGATACAGCGGTAGGCATTCATAATAAACGGCTTGTTCTCATAAACAACTTCAAAAATCTGCAGCAATCCTTCTGTCCATGTACTGTAAGTCTTCTTGCCCGCCAATGCCCGTGTAGCATCTTCCAGGCAGGACCATTCCACCAAATCATAAATATCCTTAAAATGATAGTAAAACGCCATTCGGCTGATGCCGCAGTCCTTCGTCAGATCGCTGATTGTAATTTTGTCCAGAGGCTTCTGTAAAAGTAAGTGCTTTAATGATGCCTCCAGAGCTTGTTTTGTCTGATTTACCATGTTTATTCTACCTCCGCAGGTTTAATCCCATACTTCTGCAGTTTTCTGTAAAAATTACTCTTATGGATCCCTGCTTCTTTTGCTGCCTCCAGGCAGTTGCCTTTATGCTTTTTCAGCAGTTCCAAAATCACTTCTTTCTCATAGTCATCCACCATCTGCCCCAGAGATTTTTTATTTTTATCCAGATTAATCGCCGGCTTCTCCTGCTGCAGCATCCTTGCCGGGATATCGTTAATATCAATAATATTCTCCGTACTGATGGCGTAGGCACTCTGCACCACGTTATTGACTTCCCGCACATTGCCCGGCCATTGGTATTTCAGAAAATAGGCCTTAACTGCTTTGGAAAATGTCTTATAGGTCTTATATTTATGATTCAACTCATCAAGAAAAAACTCAGCCAGTTCAAGACTGTCCCCGCCTCGCTCTCTAAGCGGCGGAATATGAATATTGAAAACACTTAAACGATAATATAAATCTTCCCTGAAAGAGCCGTCTTTCATCTTGGCTTCCAGATCCTGTCTGGTGGCTGCAACTACCCTGACATCCAGAGGAATAGACTTCTCACTGCCCAAAGGCTCAATTTCTTTCTCCTGAAGAACACGCAGCAGCTTGGCCTGCATAGAACTCGGCATATCCCCGATTTCATCCAGGAAAATCGTCCCACCGTTGGCCAGCTGGAACTTGCCTTTTTTGCCGCCCCTTTTGGCTCCGGTAAAAGCCCCGTCCATGTACCCAAACAATTCTGATTCCAACAATTCAAATGGAATAGCTGCACAATTGATGCTGACAAAGGGCTTATCGCATCGAAGACTATTGGTATGCAAAGCCTTCGCCATAACTTCCTTGCCTGTTCCTGTCTCTCCTGTCAACAACACCGGAATATCCGTTTTAGCCACCTTCAGACACTCTTTGACGATTTCACGAAACTTCGTATCCGAACCGATAATATTGTCCACTCTGTTCTGATTCTGAAATTCTTCACGATAATATTCCAGCTCTTCGTACTCATTCATCAGCTTCTTTGCCACCGCCAATGTCTGTACCTTGAACTTAACCTGAGCCACTCCGGCTACCACATTGCCGTCTTCATCTTCAACATAAGAACGGCTGACGATAACACTGTTGCCTTTTGCCTCGCCGTCTATGTATTTATGAACCGCATCCTCTTCCGAAAATTTATGTTTGACAATATCAATCATCTTGGAATTGGGAATAATATTCAAAATGGATTTTCCTATGATCTCACTTCTGGATTTCCCGAAAAAGTCCGCATACTGCTTATTAATCTCCCGAACATTTCCCTCTGTGTCCGTAATAATAAAGCCATCCGATGTCATTTTCAAAATCTGGCTGACAATATTTTTATAATAGTTCATTCAGCATGCCCTCCCAAAAACTACCTCTCTTTTATGTCATCTGATGTATATTTTTTCATTATACCACGAATTTAAAAAGGAGTCATACAACATCTGATAAACAATGTCATATGACTCCTTCTGTTTTATTTCATCTATTTCAGATTCATTTTAGCTTAAAACGGCTCTTGAAATAACCATCTTCTGAACTTCTGATGTACCCTCATACAATGTTGTGATTCTCGCATCACGATACATTCTTTCAATGGCATATTCCTTCATGTAACCATAACCGCCATGAATCTGCAGTGCTTTATTGGTCACTGTAACAGCATTTTCGGATGCATAATATTTGGCCATTGCAGCCAGCTTTCCGATATTTTGTCCACGCTGTCTGAGATCAGCCGCCTGGAGTGTCAGCATCTTTGCTGCTTCCGTGGATGTTGCAATATCTGCAAAATACCACTGGATACCCTGATTAGCAGAAATTGGTTTCTTAAACTGAACACGTTCTTTGGCATAAGCAACTGCCAGATCAATCGCACCTTCTGCAATACCTACCGCCTGTGAAGCCATACCGATACGACCGCCGTCAAGGGCTGCCATGGCAATCTTGAAGCCTTCGCCTTCTTTGCCAAGGAGATTGCTCTTTGGCACACGGCAATCCTGGAAGATTAATTCCGATACATTGGCACCGCGCAGACCCATTTTATTCTCAAGTTTTCCTACGCTGAAACCAGGTGTATTTCTGTCAACAACAATGGCAGACATACCTTTTGTGCCGGCTGACGGATCTGTCAGGGCAATCAGTACAACATAATCACCCTCTTCCGGTCCCATGTTGCTGATAAAACATTTTGTGCCGTTGATAATATAATCATCGCCATCAGAGATTGCTTTTGTCTTTGCAGCACTGGCATCTGAGCCTGCTCCCGGTTCGGTTAACGCAAATGCACCAACTTTTCCGGATGCGCCTAAAGCAAGATATTTCTTCTTCTGTTCTTCTGTTCCTCGTTTCAGGAAAATATCATTTGTCAGTGTATGAACTGCAAGAAGTTCTGCAACAGATGCATCAACTTTAGCAATTTCCATGATAACAAGTGCTTTGCTGACTTCGTCCATTCCGGCACCGCCGTATTCCTCAGGAACATTAATGCCCATAAAACCAAGTTCAGCCATTTTCTCAGCAATATGATGCGGCATCGTATTGTCTATATCCATCTGCTCTGATAACGGTGCAACATAATTCTTTGCAAATGTTGCCGCAAGCTCTCTGACCATTTCCTGTTCTTCTGTGTAAGTAAAATCCATACGTTTTCCCATCCTTTCTGTTCATCTGAGTTTCATGACTCGTCTGCGAGTCATGCTGCGGAATTTAGATCTGCTCAGACAACATACTGCCTAAGTCCTATTGATTATACGAATTCCTGCACATCTGTTACAATGTGTCTACAGTTACAACACCTGAAGCCATCAGTTTTTCGATTGCCGCATCATCATATCCGTACTCTTTGAGGATTTCAACGGAATGCTGACCTACCATCGGTGCCTGACACTCAATGGTCGGATCGATATCTTCGATGCATGTCGGTTCTTTCACCGCAAATCTTACCGGTGACATGGACTGCTTGGTAAATGTACCGTCCAGATTCTGAACCGGCACAACATATTTATTCGCCAGTGCCTGAGGATCATCCAGAACTTCCTGTACATGCTGAATTCTTTCATGCGCAATATCAGCTGCTGTCAAACGTCTTACCATCTCATCCTGAGTATGTTTCTTAAATTCTTCAGAAATAACTGCAATCAGTTCTTCTGCATTGGCTTTGCCGTTGGCTGCCGGTGTAAAACGAGGATCATCCTTCAGATCTGGTCTGTCAAGGCATTTTTCCATCAGAGCATTGTAATATCTGTCCGGTTCAAGAATACTCAGGAAAATCCACTTGCCGTCTGAACACTCGAATGAATCAATGACCGGCGATACGGCATTGCGACGTGTCTTCGGATACTCATCACCATACTGTGTGGATACGATCAAAGCACTGTTATTCCAGATTGCCTGTGAGAACAGAGAAACCATAACTTTGCATCCCTTGCCTGTTTTCTGCTTCTGATACAATGCTGCGCAGATACCGCCGGATAATGAGCAGCTTGTTGTTGCATCGCCAAAACCGATTGGCGGATTGATTGGCGATGTATTCTTCTCAGCAATATCGATCATGGCACCGGATCTTGCCCAGAAAGCAACAGTATCAAAACCTGGATTGTCCTTCGCCGGACCAAAATCACCAAATCCGTTGATCTGTGCCCAGATAATATGCGGATGCTTCTTGCTTAATGTGTCATAATCCAGACCTAATCTGACAAGTGCGCCTGTACGGTAACTTGTAATGAAAACATCAGCTGTCTCAAGCAATTTGTCAAGAATATCCTTACCTTCCTGTGCCTTCAGGTTAAGAGAAAGGCCTCTCTTATTGGCATTATAGGCTGTATAGAAAGGATTGCAATCCTTTTCTGTCGGATCATTCATTGTACCGCCGGTGCCACGTCCCGGATCACCAAAAGACGGTTCGACTTTAATAACATCTGCACCCCAGTCTGCAAGAATCTTTGCTGCACCAGGACCTGCTACGAAATAAGTTAAATCTATGACTTTGACACCTTCTAATGGTTTAAACATTTTTATTTCCTCCGATCATTATTTTTAATACTCCCCATTAACCCTGTTCAGGGCAAAATATAGAGGGAGTCAGCCCTGAACAGTCGTCAGCACCTTATATGCTTTATGTATCTTATAGTGTTATGTTTATGGTAAATTCGGGAACATTGAGAACAGTGCAACTGCAACTAATGTACCAATAAATGGCACCAATACAGTAACTACAAATACAGGTTTATAGCAGTCTTTATGTGTTTCATTACATAAACCGTTGCAGACTGTTACAATGTAACCGTTATGCGGCAGTGAATCCAGAGCCGCTGAAGAAATAGAAATTGTTCTGGCAACAACACCTGCCGGAATACCCATATTGACAAATGCAGGTCCTAACAGCGGAGATGCAATACCACAGCCACCGGATGCAGAACCGCAGATACCTGCCAGTACGGTTGTTGCAATCGCAAGACTCAGAATCTTCGGTCCAGGAATATTTAACATCGCATTAACAACTGCTGCGAAAGCCGGTGCCAGTTTGACAACACCGCCGAAAGCAACAACTGCTGATGTGTTGCAGATTGCATTTAACGAAGATTTGCATGTGTCACCTACATGTCCCAGCAATTTGCTCGGATCCTGATATTTCCACATCATGATCAGTGCCAGAACAGAACCTGCCAGAACACCTGTCTCAAGCTGACAGATAACCTGTCCATTAATCTTCACATTGATCAGAATAATTGTGACAATTAATGGAATAAAAGCAACCAGCGGATGCGGCAGCTTTGTATCTTCATCGCTGAATACATCCATCGGTTTAGCAATGAATGATGCACCTTTGGCCTTCTGTACTGCAACCATACGCATCAGAGCAAAACAACCCACAACCAGAATGACACCACAGGAAATGAAACCAACAACCATACCTGCCATCAGGTCTTCGCCAACTGCAGATGACGGAATGGCATTCTGAATCTGAGGCGCACCAGGAGCTACCATCGCAAAAGTAGAGCATCCGAAGCAAAGCGCTGCCGGAATATAATTTCTCGGTAAATCTGCTTCATGGAAAACTTCAAGTGCAATCGGGAAAACCGCAAATGATACAACGTAAACGCTGACACCACCATAGGCAAGAATACCGCAGGCAAGCGGAATCGAAACCAATGCGTATTTCTTACCGAATAATTTGACAATGACACGGGCAATGGATTTTGCACCATTGGTGATCTCATAAATCTTACCCATCAACGCACCCGTTAAGAATATCAACCAGTAATTCTGGACGAAAGATGCGAATGACGCCATGTAATCTGTTTTTAAGGCTTCATATAAATTCATTCGACCGAAAACAGCCACGATAATACTCGCAATAAATGCAACAACATAAATATTGATGCCTTTCATAACAAGTACTACCAGTACCGCCAGGCCAATAATAATACCAAGTAAACTAAGTATTTCTGCTCCTGACATAATTTCCTCCCCTTTATCCCTTTATATTCAAGGACTCCCTGTAAGTCCCGATTCAGAATTCGAATCTACTTCGCAGACATGTCTCTTATCCGAATTCCTGCAAACTGCTATTTATTCTGAAAAACAGCCGGACGTTTTTCCAGAAATGCTGACATACCTTCTTTTGAGTCATCTGAACCAAATGTTAATGCACACACATCTTTTTCTAATTCAAGACCGCGATACAGATCCATCTGAATTCCTTCATTAATAGCAATCTTCGCATATCTGACTGCCAGAGGTGCCTTGGATAAAATTGTCTGCATCATAGCTTTTGCTTCATCCAGCAGAGACTCTGCAGGTACAACTTTATTCACCAGACCGATTGATTTTGCTTCTTCAGCCTTCACATTTCTGGCTGTGTAAATCAGCTCTTTGGCAATCCCCGTGCCCACCAGTCTTGACAAACGCTGTGTACCGCCAAAGCAAGGAATAACACCAAGGTTTACTTCCGGCTGACCAAAAACAGCCTTATCAGAAGCGATTCGGATATCACAGCTCATGGAAAGCTCGCATCCACCGCCGAGTGCATATCCATTAACCGCTGCAATAACCGGTTTCTCAAGGGCCTCGATCTTGTTGAAAATAGACTGCGCATAGTCGGCATATTCTCTTCCCTGCTCTGCATTGTAACCGTTCATCTGACTGATATCCGCACCGGCTACAAAAGCCTTGCCCTCACCTGTGATGATCACACCGAGAATATCCTTGTCCTTCTTGAAATAGTGAAACAGGCTTTCCAACTCGCCCAATGTCTGATTATTCAAAGCGTTCATTGCCTTTGGACGCGCCATCGTCACAATTGCAATTGCACCTTCTACTTCCAGTCTGACATTCTGTAACTGTTCACTGAGCATCTGAATTTCATGTTTCATTCCTTTTTCCTCCCTTTATTTGTTATAAACATGTATTTCTTATGCCTAAATATAAAGCAAAGGCTGTGCCAATTAAATAAATGAATAACAGATTGACAAGCAGCCTTTTTTGTCAATTTTTATCATTTTCCCAGGTTTTTATCGTATATATAATGCATTTTATTTCTGATTTTTGCTCTTCTGGCTATTATATTCCCTTTTCATTGCTGTTTAGTCGCATCATTGCACCTCAGTCGTTATATTGCGACTGGCAACTCTGATATAAAAATAACCATTTTTTCTGGCTTTCCACTGCATTTTCGCAATATTGCGACAAAAAAAAGAAATCGACAATGAAGCACCTTCCTTCAAAATCAATTTCTTTATCTTTTTTTACAAAATCCTTCAAAATTAACATACGCTAAGCATGCCTGCATGTAACACGTTCTAATTCTATCCTCTTTTGTTGTTAAATCAAATGGCACTTTTGTAAATAAACCGCTTTCGTAAATTGATTATTTTGATTTTCAATTCTTGGCGCAAGCAGCTCATTTTTTCCAGTTACTTCCACTATCTTATCATCCCCACTGCCTCTCTCCTCACAAATACCACATTTATGCATAAATTCAGCAATATTTTCATTCCTTGAGACTGGCACAGAATCTACAATACGTTCAATTGCGACCAAAAGTGCTCCTGCATTTGAAAAATTCTCTAATACTTTATCTCTATTCCTCGGTATAGGTAATTCCAGTTTATCATAATACCTTGAAAAATTTAAAAGACTTATCATCTTATCTTCATCCAGATTACTCACCGTTTTAAGCCTATGTTCGCAGTCTCTGACGCTAACTGTGATTTTTTCTTTCTCCGGGAACACCTCCCGAAAAGGCTTCTGATATACTTAACTCATCAAAACAACCACAAAATGATTACAAAAAATATGAATTTTATTAAATGGAGGAATTAATTATGGAAAACTATGGAAGATGCAAAGATTGTGAATACGGCGAACCTACTGACTGCAGCTGGAAATGGAGCTGCACATGGTATCACACACTGGAAGACCCGGACAAATTAAAAGATTGCAATCGCTATAGGGAACGCGATTAAGCAATCGCCGACAAAAGGCTGCCTGATGGCAGCCTTTTCTTCTGTAAGCAAGTTTCCTAATTATTAAACAACTTAAACACTCCCGTTAAAATTTACTTCCTACATCATCATGCTTTATCTTTTCAAATCTCGCTCCATTACTTGCCAATATCAAATTGGACTAATGGATGTAGTCTGGCGGCGTACACGCCGCAAAAAAAGATAAAGAGCTGCCATATATCAATGCGGCAGCTCTGCTTTTACATTTAAATATCCATACTCCCAAAATCAATGACGCAATCCTCATAAATCCCCGCTTTAACAGAATCCTGCAATGTATACTGCGCCATATCGCCGTTGACGAAATCATACACCACAACCTGATTCTTTGCCGCATCAATAATCCAATATTCTCGAACACCGGCTGTTCTGTATTTAAACAATTTCGTATAATAATCCATTCTTCTGCTGGCCGGAGAAACAACCTCAATAATCCAATCCGGGGCCCCTGTACACCCCTTGTCATCTAACTTATCAGGATTACAGATAACGGATATATCCGGTTCAACATATGTATTCGTTGCTTCATCCAGATATACCGCAAAAGGAGCCGCATAAACCTTGCAGTTTCCGCCATGAGAACGAATATAGCTTTTGATATCCGCATATAATTCACCAGAAATATCCTGATGTTTTCTGCTTGGCGGAGCCATGTAATAAATCTGACCGTCAATTAATTCTGCTCTTTCGCCTTCAGGCAAGGCATAAATATCTTCAATCGTATAATTTTCTTCTTTTAATAACGGCACATAATCCCTCCTCTTTTCTCAACTATATCATATTTATTCAAACAATCACTTACTGTCATTATACAATAGATTAAATCATCCATCAATTTATATATATCGCCATTTTTTGCCCCAAAACCTCTTCTTTTTACTTTACAGCGTATCGAAATTTTGATTTTCATTTTAAATAAAAGAGATTGGCTCTCAGCCTTCCCAGTCCAAACCATAAAAAATAACGTTCTGGCACGACTTTCTGCGCCTAAGCGCAGCGGAGTGCAGAACGTTATTTTTTATGGTTTGGAACTTCAAAGTTCCTGAAGCCAATCTCGTCTATTAATTAAAGAATTTCGATACCGGCAGATTCACACTGCTGCAGTGTTTCTTTGTCCCAGACAGATGCCTGAACTTCACCCACATGGGCTTTCTGAAGCAACAGCATACAGATTCTGGACTGGCCGATACCGCCGCCGATTGTCAGCGGCAGTCTGTTGGACAACAGCAGCTGATGGAACGGCAGCTTACGTCTCTCATCACAGCCGGCCTTGGTCAGCTGTTCATCAAGGGACTTCGCATCAACACGGATACCCATGGAAGATACTTCCAGTGCACACTGTAATGGTTCATGCCAGAACAACAGGTCACCATTTAACTGCCAGTCATCATAGTCCGGTGCACGTCCGTCATGGCGTTCGCCGGATTTCAGAAGATCACCGATCTGCATAATAAAGATCGTCTTCTTCTCTCTGGCATAGGCATTCTCTCTTTCCTTCGGTGTCAGATCCGGATACATATCTTCCAGTTCCTGAGATGTGATAAAGGAAACTTCTCTGCAAAGCTCTGTATGCAGATGTTCATACTGATATTTCACTTCATCCAGGGTATTGCAGATGGATTCCACAATACGGTTCACAGTGGTCATCAGATAATCAAAGTTTCTATCCTCTTCTGTGATAACTTTTTCCCAATCCCACTGATCCACATAAGCGGAATGCAGATTGTCCAGTTCTTCGTCACGACGAATAGCATTCATATCACACAGCAGACCTTTGCCTACAGGAAAATCATAATTATAAAGTGCCATACGCTTCCATTTTGCAAGAGAATGTACAACCTGGGCTTCCATATGTGCATCCGGAATATCAAAAGATACCGGTCGCTCCACGCCGTTCAGATCATCGTTCAAACCGGAAGACGGATCAACAAATAACGGTGCTGTCACACGTTTCAGCTTTAACGCCATACATAATTTCTTCTGCATCAGGATTTTAATCATACCGATTGCTTCCTGAGTCTCATAACTACTCAGGCAAGAACGGTAATTTTCAGGTATTATTAATTTTCCCATTTCTGCCCCATCCTTTTCTTAATAAATTTCCGGTCATTATTCAGCCGCAAGTTTTCCGGCTGCACCCAATAATGACAAGCATAGACAAATATCGGCTTTTACTGTCGGGATTCTCCCAGCTCAGCGCCTCTTTCCAGTGCGTCATCAATATGCGCACAGAAGTTTTCAGCACCGACCTTATCATAAAGTCCCGACTTCTTCATCGCTGACATCGGCTGTTCATTCACATGAGAAAAGATCAGCGTCACATTCTTCTTCTGACATTTCTCCCAAAGCAGTTCCAGTGCATGCATCGCTGTTGCATCAATAGCATTCACGCTTCGCATACGCAAAATCAAACAATTATTGAAATCTTTCGCATGAATCTCAGCAATCTTATCGGCAGCACCAAAGAATAACGGACCACTTAACTCATAAACACGAATATTTTTGGCTACATCCCTCAAGTTAATACTGTCAGGATCATCGTCATCACTTTCAACATATTTCCAGCCTTCAACAGCCGTCTCCTCACTCATGCGCTTCATAAACAGCATTGCAGCAAGTACCACATTAACCTCAATGGCAACAACAAGATCAAATACAACTGTCAGACCAAAAGTCAATACAAGCACTATTATATCACTCTTTGGCGCTGTTTTCAGCAAATATACAAATTTACGCCAACCGCTCATATTATAGGCTACCATAAACAAAATCGCTGCAATCGTCGGCATCGGAATCAGTGCCGCATAAGGCATCAGCACAACAAGAATCAACAGAAGTACAACTGCATGAACCATACCTGCAATCGGTGTACGTCCGCCATTCTTGATATTGGCTGCTGTACGGGCAATGGCACCTGTGGCAGGGATACCGCCAAATAATGCAGAAACGATATTGCCCGCGCCCTGGGCTACCAGTTCTGTATTGGAACGATGCTTTGAGTTAATCATACCATCTGCAACGACACATGACAATAAGGATTCAATCGCAGCCAGGATGGCAATGGTAAATGCATCCGGAAGCAGTTTCTGTACCATATCAAAATTAAACACCGGTACCGTCAGTGCCGGCAGTGCATTGGAAATTGTATATAAATCACCGATTGTATTCACCGGCATATGTAAACCTTTCACCATGGCAATACCGGCGATAACTGCCAGAAGTGACGGCGGAATCGTCTCATTGATCATCGGCCAGACAATCAGAATCGCCAGACATACCGCACCAACGATGACTGCCTGTACATTAATAGTGCTGATAAAACGAATATCCCCCACTAATTTGTCCATTGTCTCAATCAGCGGTTCTTCCGAAACAACTGTCAGACCAAGAAAATCTTTAATCTGCCCAATAAAAATCGTAACGGCAATACCGGCTGTAAAACCTGTCGTGATCGTATATGGAATATATTTGATCAGGCTTCCCATTCGACAGACACCCATAATGATCAGGATAATACCGGCCATCACCGTTGCCAGTGCCAGTCCTTCTATACCATTCTCCGCGGCTATGCCGGCAACAATTGTCGCAAATGCGGCTGTCGGTCCTGCAATCTGCACACGGCTTCCGCCAAGAAATGAAATAACAAATCCGGCTGTAATTGCCGTATAAATACCGCGCTCAGGCGTCACCCCTGAAGCCAGGGCCAGGGCAATCGACAACGGCAGTGCAATGATTGCCACAATAATGCCGGCCACAATATCTTTGACCAGCTGTTCTTTTGTGTAGCCCTTCATCACGGACCACAACATTGGTTTTAATTTTTCCATTAAATTCTTTCCTCTCTCTATCTACATCCGTTTTTACACGCAAAGCATGTTTATTATACGCTTAGAATCTGGAAAAATCTACACAAAATCATAAAAAAAACTGCTACACCTTTTATCCAGTATAGCAGTTTAAAGTCTTTATTTCTCTGGGGTTCCTATTTATTCGCCAGATATTCCTCCACAGCATACGCCGCATTGGCGCCATCCGCAGTGGCTGTCACAATCTGACGCAACGCCTTCGTCCGGATATCGCCCACTGCAAACACTCCCCGAAGATTTGTCTTTGTGGACTCGTCTGCAATAATGTAACCATTCTCATCCAACACAACCTGATTTTCAATCATTCGTGTCCCAGGCTCCCTGCCCACACTGACAAAAATACCATCACAAACAATTTCCTGTTTCTCACCGGTTGCCGCATTCTTTAAACGCACACCTGTTATCTGCACATGATTTCTTCCTCCACTGAAACGCCGTCCCTGCCGACCATCATGACCATCATCCGCCACTATACTTTCAAGAACACTCTCAACCGTCTGATTCCACTGAAATTCAACATTTTCCGCCTGCATCAAGGACTGATGATAAATTTTGGTTGCCCGCAGCTCATCTCTCCGATGAACAAGAATGACTTTTTTACAGATTCTGGACAAAAGCAGTGCATCCGCAGCCGCGCTGTTGCCGCCGCCCACAACAACCACTGTTTTATCTTTATAAAACATGCCGTCACAGGCAGCACAATAATGCAGGCCATGACCGACCAATCGCGCTTCGTCCGGAATACCCAGTTTTCTCGGATGAGCCCCCATAGCCAGAATCACTGTTTTTGCCTCAAAAATTCCTTCATTGGTATGCACCGTCTTTACAGGCCCCTGCAAATGAACGCCATCCACTTCAACGATTTCTGTTTTTGCCCCAAAGCGCTCTGCCCCCTGCTGCATTTTTTCTCCCAGCGTGAAACCATCAATGCCCGCCTCAAAACCGGGATAATTATCAATCTGTGTTGTCAGGGCCATCTGTCCGCCCGCTGATAACTTCTCAAGTACCAGTGTATCCAAACCAGCTCTGGCGGCATACAGTGCTGCCGTATAACCGCCCGGACCGCCGCCGATAATAATCACATCATATAAATGTCTCATTCCGTTCCTCCATTCTATACCGCACTATCCGATGATTTCTAAATACATTTTCCGAATTTCTGTCATATCAGAATATTTTGCTCATATTCCGACCTCAGCTGTTCTTTCGTATAAAGTCCTCGACTGCCGCCTTCGAACCCGGCCCCACAATAGAATCCATAGCTTGTCCGTTTTTGTAAAGCACCAGCGTCGGCACAACTTCAATCCGTTCCTGTCTTGCCAATTCCTGCTCATTATCAATATTCACTGAGCCAACCGTCAGAATATCTTTATATTCCTCTGCAATCTTCTCCATAGCCGGTGCCAGCCTTCTGCAGTACACGCACCATGGTGCACTAAATTCCACTAAAACCGTTTTGCCTTCCGCAACATATTCATCCAAAGTTCTTTTATTAAATTCTCTCATCCTCTATCAAATCTCCTTTTCTTATCGTTCATGTCTTATCTGTTTCTTATGTCTGTAGTATAACCTTTTATCAGAAATCCTTCCGTGACTTTGTCACCAAAGTTCATTGACTTCCATCACAAATTTCTTTATACTGAAAACAACTTTTGCTATGTATTCAGGGAAGTCATCTATCTCTTGATGAAGCTGACAATTTGTCAGCTCCCCAAAAACTAGGAGGATATATTTTGATTTCAAAAGAAAAAGATTTTCAGGAGTTTTTTCCCGTTTGGAATAAATTAACTGCCGGACAGCAGGAACAGCTTGAACACGCTGTCCGTTATGAACATGCAAAAAAAGGAACCATCATTCACAATGGTTCCCTTGACTGTGTTGGCGTTCTGCTCATTCATTCCGGCCAGCTGCGCGCCTATATGATATCTGAGGAAGGCAGGGAAATCACACTTTTCCGCCTGTTTGAAAGAGATCTGTGTCTGTTCTCCGCCTCCTGCATGATGCCGAATATCCAGTTCGACACCATCATCGAAGCCGAAAAAGATACGGATTTCTGGCTGATCCCGCCTAATGTCTATAAATCCGTCATGGAAGCGTCCGCTGCTCTGGCCAATTATACAAATGAAATTCTCAGCAGCCGTTTTTCTGATGTCATGTGGCTGATGGAACAGATTATATGGAAAAGCTTTGACAAGCGGCTGGCTGAATTCCTAATTCAAGAAAGCGACATTGAAAAAACCAACCACCTGAAAATCACCCATGAAAAAATTGCCAATCACATGGGAACGGCCAGAGAAGTAGTCACCCGTATGCTTCGCTACTTTCAAAATGAAGGTTGGATCCGACTATCCCGTGGCACCATCGAACTCATCCATCCGGAAAAATTAACTGCACTTACTGAGAATTAATAGTTCCATATCAGGTCATCTATTTCATCCCTGTCAGGAATCGAAGCCTGTGCCCCATGGCGTGTAACAACAATCGATGCCACACCGTTGGCCATGCGAATGGCCTGTATCATTCCCATTTCCTGTGCCAGTCCATTGACCATTGCAGCAGTAAATGCAGCTCCGGCCGCCGTTGTATCCACAGGCACAACCGGCTTTGCCTCAAAGAAAAGCTTCTCATTGCCATCGGCCAGCATGGCACCTCTTGCTCCAAGGGTAACCACAACCTTAGAAACACCTTTTTCAAGCAGTGCATCTGCTGCCGCCTTGATCTCTTCATCTGTTTCTGTCGGCATACCTGTCAGTATACTCAATTCTTTCTCATTCGGTTTCATAATATCAATTAAAGGAAATAACTCATCCGGCAGATCCGCTCTGGCCGGTGATGGATCGAGAATCATGCATTTATCTGCCTTTTTGGCCATTCTGGCCAGTTCAAGTACCGTGTCGATTGGCGTCTCCAACTGTGTCATAATAAAATCGCTCCATTCCACAGACGCCTTTTGTTTGCGAAGCAGATCCGGTGTCAGGCATGCATTGGCTCCGGAAATAACAATAATACTGTTGTCGCCCTTCTTGTCCACATCTATGATCGCCATACCCGTCGGTGCCTCCGGCATACGATTGATTGCCGTTGTGTCCACACCTGCCTGGGCTAAATTTTCCGTCAAAATCATGCCATTATTATCCCATCCGACACAGCCAATGATTCGCACATCGCCGCCCAACTTGCCAACTGCATAGGCCTGATTGGCCCCTTTGCCACCCGGATGATAAGTAATGCCATCGCCAATGATCGTCTCTCCCGGCACCGGATGATGATCTACGGAAAGGACCATATCCATATTCAAGCTCCCCACAACTAAAACTTTCTTCATATCCCCTTTTTCCTTTCCTTCCAAAGCCAGCTTCCCCCAGCTGTCCGGAATCCAGTTCTATTATTTATCCTATACTACTGTTGTACCACATTTTGAGAGTAACTACAACCTAACTTTTCTTACAGCATTCGTTAAAAACAATCGATTAAATTTCATCTTGATAACGCAGTAAAATAGGTTTATAATTGCTCTGGTGCTTATGGCACTTTCTATTTTAAAGTATTTCAGAAAAGAGTGATTTTTTTGACAACTAATGATCATAGACCCGTACTGCGAGGTGAACTGGTTCTTGTACTGGCCGTCATCATCAACAGTATCGGCGTTCTGCTGATGCTTCATTCCGGTTCCGGTATTTCGGCTATTTCAAGCGTTCCCTATGCTTTTAATCTAGTATTACCAACGCTTTCTCTTGGCACATGGACGTATATCTTTCAGGGTCTTCTTGTCTGTGTACTCATGATACTTCGCCGCAAATTCGTCCCTGCTTATTTGTTCAGCTTTGTTGTCGGGTTTTGCTTCGGTGAAATGATGGATATCAATGAACTGTGGGTTGACCATCTTCCATTGAGTATTCCTCTTCGAGTTGCTTACTTTATATTAAGTTATCTGATTTTGTGTTTCGGCATTGCCCTTTCCAACCGCTGCAAACTGCCAATCACACCAACCGATTTGTTCCCACGGGAAATGGAAGATATCACAGGCAAACCCTATTCTAAAATAAAAATCAGCTACGACGTGACCTGCCTGATCATCACAGCCTGCATGACTTTCTTCTTCCTCGGCCATATATCCGGCCTCGGCATCGGCACTGTGCTGGCTGCTTTTACCATGGGTAAGGGTGTCGCTCTTGTTGGCAAAAAAATCGACAAAAAAGCCGCATTTGTGTCCTTTCTGGAGCATTAGTTAAAATGTCCTTTAGAAACATATCTCTAAAGGGCATTTTTATATACTTCTCCAACCTTTTCTATGATATTCTTATATTATTAAAGTAACTGTTCAGAGCCAACCTCCAAAATACTACGCATTTCATACCTGTTTTTTGAAGTTTTGCTTGGCTCTGAACAGTTACATATTAAACATATTTAATAGAAAGGACTGACCGCCTTGCGTCTCACTGAACTTCGTATCCGCAATTACAAGTCCATCAGCGACCTGCTGATCACCGATATCGAAAACGCCCTGATTCTCGTAGGCAAGAACAACACCGGCAAAACGGCCATTCTCGATGCCATTCGTGTTGTCACCGGCAGCTGTGCCGTTGAAATGGATGATTTTCAGGAGGATTACGCCAATATAGAAATCTCCGTCTGCCTGCTCTTAAGCGACAATGATTTGAAAATACTCCACGCTACAGGTCAAATCAGCACTTACCGCCGATTTGACAAATGGTTTCAGGATTTCAAAAGAAAACTGCCATCCTATGATGAGGCGGCCCAGGCCCTTTCTTTTACATTTATCGCTAACCGCGACGGGAAAATCCGTTACAGCGACGGATATCAGAAGAATAACAACTGGATTCCCCGACTGCTGCCGCCGGTCTATTATCTGGACCCGCAGCGCAATCTGCGGCAATTTCAGGACGATTTGCTGCTCATGCAGGAAGACAGCCTTTTAAAACAAATGCGTTCCGGCTGCTGTCTTTTTGATTCCGCCAAACCATGCACCCACTGCTTTTCCTGTATCGGTCTGATCAACCAGAAAACACCTGCCGAATTAAATGCCTTTGAAGCGGCCAGATTGCTGGATTACAAGCTGTATCAGCTGAATCTGGATGATTTTTCCAGAAGAGTTAATGCCAACTACAGAAAAAACGGCGGTCAGCATGAAATCATCTACTCCATGAACCGTGATATCGAGCAGATGCTTTCCGTTACCGCTGAAATTGCAGATGAAAAGCAGAAAACGCTGCGCCCTATTGAACATATGGGCAAAGGCATGCGCAGCATTTATATGCTTTCGCTCCTTGAAACCTACGCAGAAGACGACAATCCTACCCCAGGCATCATTATGGTGGAGGAACCGGAACTTTTCCTCCACCCAAAACTCCAGAAACTGTCCGGTGATCTCCTTTTCCGTCTGGCCCGCAAAAATCAGGTGATTTTTTCCACCCATTCACCGAATCTGCTGCCGAATTTCAACAGCCGTCAGATCCGACAGGTTGTATTGGACAGCGATGGCTATTCCACTGTTCGTGAACATACAGATATCAGCGTCATTCTCAATGATCTGGGATACAGCGCCAATGATCTGATGAATGTCGATTTTGTATTTATTGTCGAAGGCCGTCAGGACAAAAGCCGACTGCCGCTGCTGCTGCGAAAATATTACTCCGAAATATACGATGATGAAGGCAAGCCTTCCCGTGTGGCCATCATCACTACCAACAGCTGCACCAATATCAAGACCTATGCCAATTTGAAATACATCAACCAGGTTTATTTGAAAGACAGCTTCCTGATGATCCGTGATGGTGACGGCAAAGACGCGGATATGCTGAAGCATCAGCTCTGCCGCTATTATGATGAAAGGAATATCAGTGATATCGACCATTTGCCAAGGGTTACAGAGAAAAATGTCCTGATCCTGAAATATTACTCCTTTGAAAATTACTTTTTCAATCCGGATGTTATGGCAAAACTCGGCGTTGTTCCAAGCCCCGAAGCTTTTTATGATATATTTTACGAAAAATGGCACGAATATCTGCATCGGCTTTCCAGTGGAGAAAAACTGGTGGCCGCCATCGGTCATGATTTGACATCACCGGAGGATGTGCGTCAGCATATGGAAGATATCCGCATCCACATGCGGGGTCACAATCTCTATGATACATTCTACGGACGCTATAAAGATTCCGAAACCGAATTACTGACCCGCTACATAGAAATAGCACCGAAAGACGACTTCAAAGACATCCTCGATGCTATTGACCATTTTATTTACTTCGAAAATCGCCGGAAATAACAAGATTATCAGGGCCAAAACCCTCCGGCAGCAATTCTTTCAGACGGTAAATCTTATATTTGCCGTCTGCCGCTGCCAGGATAATCTGAAATGTCTCCGGATCACAGAATTCCATCATCACCTGCCGGCAGACACCGCAGGGTGCCGTATAACCACTCAGTACACCGTTCATCCCGCCCACAATACAGATTACACGAAAATCACGGACACCTTCGCTGACAGCCTTGAAGAAAGCCGTTCTCTCCGCACAGTTCGTCGGTGTATAGGCCGCATTCTCTATATTGCATCCGGTATAAATCGTGCCGTCTGCAGCCAGAAGTGCTGCCCCCACTTTAAAATGTGAATAGGGTGTATAGGAAAATCGAAGCTGTTTTACAGCGGTCTCTATCAATGACTGAATCAACATCTCTGACAATTCTCCTTTGTCATTCGCAGTATTTGTCCACCGTTCACTCATTTTTCAGCCCCCTTTATCCACATTATTTTAATCTTTTCCAACATTCTCTGCCTTTATCTGCTAATTCCGCCCACTCCATTAGCCTCATAAAGCCTATCCTCTATCTTCCTGAATCAGATTCCTGATAGCCTCCACAGCCACATGAATGGCCCCATCTGTGTCATGAACCACCGGATTCTCAAGTCCCAGCTTCGCCCGTTCCTGATTGGCCATGACAAGAAAACAGGAGCCCACACGTACCCCCAGATGGCCGCCTACAATAAACAATGCCGCCGATTCCATCTCCGATGCCAGACAGCCCATCCGCTTCCAGGCTTCCCATTTATTCTGCAGCTCATAGCTCACCGGCATCAGTTCCGGCGCATGCTGTCCGTAAAAGGCATCCTTGCACTGAACAACCCCGGTATGATACGGCATCTTCAAGGCTTTCGCTGCCGAAACAAGGGCTGTTGTCACACCAAAATCAGGCACTGCCGGGTATTCAATAGGCGCATATTCTTTGCTGGTGCCCTCCATACGGACTGCTCCCGTGGCAATAACGATGTCACCGCTTTTCACATCCGGCTGCATGCCGCCGCAGGTTCCGATTCTGACAAAGGTATCTGCACCGCAGCGATACAACTCTTCCATGGCAATAGAGGCTGACGGACCGCCAATACCTGTGGATGTCACGCTGACTTTTACGCCATCCAAAGTGCCTGTATACGTTGTAAATTCCCTGTTATCCGCAATCAACACCGGATGCTCCAAATACTGTGCAATCTTTACACACCTCTTCGGATCTCCCGGCAGAATCACATACCGACCCACTTCCCCTTTGGCCACCTGAATATGATACTGTCTGCTTGCATCTTCTGAATAATTAATCATACTGCCACCCCCCATATTCAACCAAAATAATACCAATAATTTAACTTTTTATCTTGACACAACACCTCTTTTTGAAGAAAGCAATGCCATAACAAAAAACGTCATCTCCATTTTCTTCAAATTCTCTGGCATACATTCTGCTCTCTATCTGATTGATTGCTTTATTACAATCACTTTCCAGCTGCTGGAACATTTTTGAATATTTCGCCTCAAAAACTGCGACCCTGCCATTTTCAGTATCCATAACAACCAGATCACTGCGGCCTTCTCCATGTTCCTTATTGGATTGAACCATATATCCAGCTCCTGTAAAAATGCCTGCCAGAAAAGCATGATAAAAATCTTCTCTATAATCATGATAACTGATGGTCTGACGCAAAAGCTTATTCATCTCCTGTGTCAGGGTCTCGCTATCACCACACCAGACAGCATCAAACAACAGTCTTTTATTCCATGTTCTGGCTTTGTCTTCAAACCATTTTTTGACAGTTGTCTCAAAAATCTCTCTGATTTCAGCATTTGGAATCAACAATGCAGTCATCCCATCCGGAAGCGGCATTTTTATATCCCGGTCACGTACTTTTGTTAAATAACCTGTTAAATACAGGATACTCCATAGATTACCTTCCGATGCATGAAGATAATCATAGGTCAGATTTTCTTCTATTCGTTCAATAATATATCCCCCCGCCAACAGTGTCTCCATTTTGGCAGTGATACTATTACCCGCAAAATCAATAAAAGACCTGATAATCGCATTATCACTTGTATTCTTCCAATAGCTTGCAGGTTTTACGGTTGCGTCAAATTGAAAATCACGAACAAAATTCATCACATCCCATGGGCAATAAATATCGTATTCCCCAAAATGATACCCATCATACCACGCTTTCACCTGTTGTGCATGCGAAGCAGCGCCCGCATCCAGCAAAATCTGATCTACTTCTTTTTGCGTAAAACCAAAGTATTCATTAAATCTTGACATTGAAATCGTATCAGAAACAAAATTATTCGTACCTGTAAAAATACTTTCTTTTGCTATTTTCAGGCAACCTGTGACAACCGCTAATTCAAGTACCGAATTATCTTTTAACGATATACTGAGCATCGTTTTCAGGACTTCCATCATTTCCGTATAATAATCTTTACTGCTGGCTTTGGCAATCGGCACATCGTATTCATCCAATAGCAAAATAACTTTCTTCCCATAATAAGCCCACATCATCCTCATAATGACTAACAAAGCACTTTGTATATCCACCAGAGAAGCGGTTTGCATCTTTAATCGATGAAAAATGGCTTTTTGAACTTCCGTCACCTGTTCACCATCTTCCAGATAAGCATACACATCACAAAATTGGGACAGTGTAAATTGAAGAAGTGCCAGTGCATTTTCAAAAGATGTGCCATCTACATCTTTAAAAGATAAAAAAAGAACCGGATACTGATTCATCCAATGCTGACACAACTCTGTGTCTTTCATTATTTCCAGACCTTCAAATAAAGCCCTGTTATCTTTTGTTATATCAAAAAAATTAGCAAGCATACTCATTCCCAGCGTCTTACCAAAGCGCCTCGGTCGCGTCAGTAAAGTTACTTCCGCTCCGGATTTCAGCAATCCTTTGATCCAGCCACTTTTATCGATATAGTAATAACCATCGCTTCGAATCTTTTCAAAATCGGAGACTCCTACCGATAGCTTCATCTGCTTCATGACCTATGCCCCTTTCCCTGATATTTTCTACTCTTATGATAACAGAATCTGCCCGACAAGTCCACTTGAAAAAGGCTGCTGCTCTATTCATTACCCCGAATAAAACAACAGCCCTTTCAGTTTATTGTGCCTTGACTTTCGTCCAAAGCTCAGCAAATAATTTCTTAATATCCGTATCCTGATAACGGAAAATTTCATCTTTTTCGTAACCGACACGCGGTACATATGCCTCGATACCTTCGTAATCCTCTTCCTGTGCCTGCTCATAAGCAGCCACAACCGGTGAACTGTAACCGACATATTGGGTATTTCTGTAAGCTACGTCATCTCTCAGCATAAAATCCATAAATTCGTAAGCCAGTTCTGTATTCTCACAATCCCTGGTCATAACCATGGCATCATACCAGAGGTTCGTTCCCTCTTCCGGCATCAAAAAGCCCAGATCCTCATTTTCCGACATAATATAGGCACCATCACCAGAATAAACAACCGCCAGTGCTTTGTTGCCGGAAATCATGTTGTCAATGACATCATCGCCGGCATAGACTGGTTTCATGGTATCTCTCTGCTGAATCAGCCATTCATAAGCCGCCTGGATCTCGTTTTCATCGTGGGTATTCATGGAATATCCCAGGGCTTTCAGGGCAATCATAAAGGAATCTCGCTCAGAGTCATACATATACAGATTACCTGCATATTTCGTATCCATCAGCAGATTCCAGCCTTCACTGAGGTCCGCCGGATCCACCACTGTCTTGTCATATAAAATACCCACATTACCCCAGAAATAAGGAACGGAGTAAACATTGCCCGGATCATATTCTTTGTTCATAACATCCGGATTCAATCCCTCTGCATTGGTCAGACGATCCCAATCGATCGGCTGCAGATAATCTTCCCTGATCAGACGCTCGATCATATAATCCGAAGGAATCAGAATATCATAGGCATCTCCGGCCTGAAGCTTTGTATACATCATCTCATTGGACTCAAATGTTTCATAAATAACCGTGCAATTGTACTCATCCTGGAACTCTGTCAGAAGATCCGAATCGATATATTCGCCGGCATTATAAACCTTCAGCACTCTTGCCTCTTTGTTATTGCTCTTGTTGGCCACACAGGTCACAAGACTGAGTACTAATGCAAAAACAGCTACACCTGCCACCAGTTTCTTCATGTTCTGATTATTCTTCTTGTTGTCACCGCCGCCCAGTCTCGGAAGCAGATTAGCCAGAAGCAGAATCACAACAATCACCACAATAACAATGGTTGACAGCGCATTAATCGTCGGATTGATACGTTTTGTCATGTTATAAACGACAATTGAAATGTTCTTGACGCCGTTTCCTGATACAAAATAGGAAATAACGAAATCATCAAAAGACATAGTAAAAGCCAGCAGCGCACCGGCAAATATGCCCGGTCGGATCATCGGAATAATAACTTTCGTCAGTGCCTGATACGGTGTGGCACCAAGGTCCATGGCCGCATTGGCCAGATTCGGGTCCAGGCTTCTCACCTTCGGATACACACTGGTAATGACATACGGCGTACAGAAGGCAATGTGTGCCAGAAGCATAGTCATATATCCCTTCTGGAATCCCAGAGATGAGAACAGCAGCATCCATCCGATGGCTGTAACGATATCCGGATTCAGAATCGGAATATCATTCATGCTGAGCACCATATCTTTAATAATCTTCCGTGACTTTGAAAGGCCGATGGCTGTCATTGTTCCCAACACTGTGGAAGCAATGGTGGCCAGGATGGCAATGGTCACAGAAACATAAACCGCCGACATAATCTCACTGTTTTCCAAAAGCGCTTTATACCAGCGCAGGGAAAATCCTGTGAATTTCGACAATGACTTCGATGAATTAAATGAAAATACCATCGTCACCAGAATCGGCAGATAGAAAAAAGCAAAACAAATCGCAATATAAAATTTTGAAAATAAACTGTTTTTCTTTCGCATGTCCGCCTCCTAATTGTCCTGTACATCCATCTTCTTCATGAGACGCATCGCCACAAGAATCAGAACTGCCAGAATCAGGGAAATGGCACTGCCGAAATTCCAGTCTCCAACAGATACAAACTGGGATTCGATCAGATTACCGATCAGGACAAACTGCCCGCCGCCAAGGAGCTTCGGAATAACGAAAGAAGAAATCGCCATCAGGAATACCATCACAATACCGTTGATCACACCGGGCATGGACAGTTTCAGAACAACCTTTTGAAATGTCTGAAACGGATTGGCGCCCAGATCCATGGCTGCCTCAATGAGAGAATTGTCCATTTTTCTCAGTGAGGTATGAATCGGAATAATCATAAACGGCATAAAATTGCAGACCATGCCCACAACAACGGAAAAATTCGTATACATCATTGTCACCGGATTAATGCCCAACACACTGAGCAATCCGTTGATAATACCATTGTCAGATAACAGGTTCATCCACGCATAGGTTCTCAGAAGCATATTGATCCAGGTAGGAATGGTTACCGCCATGATCAGCATATCCTGCATCTCCTCCGGACATTTTGCAATAAGGTAAGCCATCGGATAGCCAAGAATCAGACAGACTCCGGTTGTCAGAACCCCCATCTCAATGGACTTGATAAATACTTTGATATAAGTTGGTTCATTGATCTTCGCAAAATTCATCAATGTAAAGTTCAGTGTTTTCACCGGATTGCCGCTTGTGGTAAATGCGTAAATCGCGATCAACACCAGTGGAATCAGAACAAACAGCACCAACCAGGCGAAATACGGCCCTGTTAATTTTCTAAAATGCTTCATCTAGTAACTCCCCATCTGCCACATAACATGAATGTCTTCCGGCGTAAATGTCAGTCCCACTTCCAGTCCGACAGCAAAATAATCCGTTGTGTCGATTCTGTAATCGCGGTATTTGGTAGTAACAATCGTCTCATAATGCACACCCTTGAAAGTCACAGATTTGACGATACCCTTCAATTTAGCTTTATCCGGCTGCACAATATCAATATCCTCAGGACGGATCACCACATCCACAGGCTCATTCTCAGGGAAGCCCTTATCCACACAGATAAACTCAAAATCGTCAAAAGCCACCAGGAAATCCTTGATCATGACACCTTCGATAATATTCGACTCACCGATGAAGCCTGCCACAAAGCGGTTCTCCGGTTCATTGTAAATGTCAATCGGAGTACCGATCTGCTGAATGGTTCCCTCATTCATAACAACTACTGTATCAGACATGGAGAGCGCCTCCTCCTGGTCATGGGTAACAAACACGAAAGTGATACCCACTTCCTTCTGGATCTTCTTCAGCTCTGTCTGCATCTCCTTACGCAGTCTGGCATCCAGAGCACCTAACGGTTCATCCAGAAGCAGTACCTTCGGTTCATTCACCAGGGCTCTGGCAATAGCAACACGCTGCTGCTGACCGCCGGACAATAAAGTAACGTCCTTGGAACCATAATTCGCCAGGCCGACCATGGACAGCATCCGCTCTACCTTGGTCTTGATCACAGCCTTATCCATCTTCTTGATATTCAGACCAAAAGCCACATTGTCAAACACGTTCATATGCGGAAATAATGCATACTTCTGGAAAACGGTATTAATTTCACGTTTATAAGCAGGAATTTTGGAAATATCCATGCCGTCAAAAAGCACTTCACCGCTGCTGGCTTCCTCAAAACCGGCAATAATACGCAGTGTTGTTGTCTTGCCGCAACCGCTCGGCCCCAGCAGTGTCAAAAACTCATTGTGATGAATGTCCAGATTGATGCCCTTCAAAACCTGCTGGTCATCAAAATTCTTCGTCAGATTCTTAAGCTCAATAATCTTCTCCATGGTCCTCTCCCTTACCAATTTAAATTCAGTACTTATTCGTCCGCCCTGATGCAGAATCCGGTTCCGAATTCATGCACGTTCATTACATTAAAATGAAGGTGGATTGGAAACCCATATCACCTTCGCCTCGGATTCACCTGCGTTCTTCAGATAATGTTCTCTATCTCCCTTCAGATAGAAAGTCTGCCCCTTTTTCAGCATATATTGCGCCTTTCCGTAATGCAGCTCGACCTTTCCCTGAAGGACATAACCGAACTCCTCCGCCTCATAAGGGCCGTACGTCTCCGATTCGAATCCCGGATGCAGCCTGATCAAAATCGGCTCCATGCAGTTCTTCTGAGCATTCGGCACAATATAGGAAATGTCGTAGGCCTCCTGCTCATTGATAAAATAATCATTGGCCGTAAACACCACACGTTCATCTCTGTCATCGGAAAAAAATTCGCCCAGTGAAGTACCGAGGGCCTCAAGTATATCCTCCAGCGTTGCAATAGACGGAGACGTCAGATTCCTCTCAACCTGAGAAAGAAAACCCTTCGTCAGTTCACTGCGGTTCGCCAGCTCCTCAAGGGTCAGCTGATTCTTTATCCTGAGCAGCTTAATCTTTGCACCTATATCCACGCTGATTCCTCCTTAACTTTAAGTTCGATATTGCTAAACAAATCTATTATAGATTAATTTTTTACGTTGTCAAGTATTTTTAAACAAAAAGTTTAGTAAAATAAAACTGTGAGAAATGCAAAATTCAGGTAAAATACAGACCTGGTTTTTGAATGCAGAAAACCCCAGAGGTCACCACCTCTGGGGTTTTCTTTTTCTCTTGAAGCTCTTAACATCCTTCTTCAAAGACATTATCTCTTATGCATTTTCAAATCGCAGTATGTGTTTTACACAATACAGTTACTTTCCATTGATAACTGCACGGGAAATAACCATTTTCTGGACTTCGGAAGTTCCTTCATAAATCGGAATAATACGTGCATCTCTGTACTGTCTCTCTATTGCATACTCTTTCATATAGCCATAGCCGCCATGAATCTGCAGCGCCTTATTGGCTACTTCAACCGCTGTCTCCGATGCATAATACTTCGCCATCGCCGCTTCTTTTGTAATATTCTTGCCCGCCTGGCGCAATGCTGCCGCATTCAGGGTCAGTGCCTTGGCTGCCTCTGTCTTGGTTGCCATATCTGCAAGATACCACTGAAGGCCCTGATTGGCATTCACCGGTTTGCCGAACTGTACGCGCTGTGTCGAGTATTCCACAGACTCTGCAATACAGGATTCTGCCAGACCTACAGCCTGGGAAGCCATACCGATACGTCCGCCGTCAAGCCCTGCCATGGCAATCGCAAAACCCTTTCCTTCCTCACCTAAAAGCTGTGATTTTGGCACATGGCATTCATCAAAATACAATTCCGATACCGGTGCCGCACGAAGTCCCATTTTATCTTCCGTCTTTGGAACAGTAAATCCGGGCGTATCCCGATCAACAATAATCGCGGACATTCCCTTTGTCTTTTTCTCCGGGTCCGTTAAAACAATTAATATCACATAATCCCCTTCATCCTGCCCCATATTGCTGATAAAGCACTTGGAACCATTAATGATATACTCGTCCCCCTGAGAAATGGCCTTTGTCTTTGCTGCGGCCGCATCCGAACCGGCATTTGGTTCTGTCAAAGCGAAAGCGCCGACTGCACCTGTACATGCCTTTATCAGATATTTTTCCTTCTGCTCCGGTGTGCCATGCTTTAAGATAATGTCACTGGATAATGTATGAACCGCCAGCAATTCTGCAACACTGGCATCATATTTGGCAAATTCCATAATTACAAGCGCTTTTGTCACTTCATCTGCGCCGACACCGCCGTATTCTTCAGGTACATTAATACCCATAAATCCCAAATCTGCAATTTTCTGAATTAAACCCGGAACAAAATGGGCTTCCACATCCATCTGATGGGCATATGGCAGAATCTCTTTTTCCGAAAACTTTCTGACCAAAGCCAATAATTCTTCCTGCTCTTCTGTCAAAATAAAACTCATCCTTATTCCTCCTGCGATTTATTGCGCATGTCCTATTTCCACTCAAATACGCCTCTGTCCAGAATCGGCTTGCCATCTTCCAGATTCACGAAACGGAAATAAACCTTCCCCTCTTCCATCTTCCAGATTTGAAGCTGAACTTTTGTATCCGGGAATAAAACGTTTCTCATCTGAGCAGCCATCCTCGTCATTCTCTCCGGTTCACCCGGGCAAAGCAGTTCAATGGCCATTCGGCAGGAGAAACCGAAGGAGCATAAGCCCTGAATAAATGCTTTCGGGAATCCCATTTCTCTGGCATATTCAGAATCAACATGAACCAGATTCGTATCACCTGTTAATCTGTAAAGAAGATTCTGAACCGGTGTGATGTAATCATCCAATGTTAAATCAGGTGCTCTGTCAGGAATCACAACTTCACTCTTAGGCATCGGTTTTCCGCCAAATCCACCGGCCTCATGGAAAAACGTTGTAGAATAATTGGTACATACAAGATTGCCTGCCTCGTCACGGACATCTACCTTCGTCTTAACAACTGCACCCTTTCCCTCGCCTCTGTCATAAACATCTGTAATGACATCCTGATACTGGAAGGTACCCTTGATCGGGTCAATCGGACGGTGCATAATGATTTCATGATCCATATTCAGGAAAGAAATGGTCGGCTTAATGATCTCATCTGCCAGCATCGAAGCCGGAAGCGGCATCCACTGATACGGTTTCACGTTCACTGTTCCCCAGTAAGGAATGGTTCCATATGTCGGAATGGCTTTCAGATACTTCTCATAAGTATAAGCCACATCTTCTCTGTGAGCACCAACTGCCAGTGCGTATAAAATAATGTCACGCCAGTTATACTCCATGTATCTCGGTTCCATTTTCTTGCCAATAAGCACTTCATCCAACTTAATCTTCTTATCCATAATGACCCTCCCTTGAAACATAATCATCTATACATTACCTGTTATGTATATAGAGAGCAACAATGATGCCAATTCATATAGGCTCTGAAGCCCTTGAATTCAGCGGATTTTTGCCATTTACCTATTTTTAAAAGTGTAGTAAATCATCCATAGTGTAGCAAATTATCCACACACAAGTGCAGACTTTGATTCAGTCTCCGCTCTCCGCAAAAAAGAACCGACATCCATTTAGACTTCGGTTCTGAAAAAATACGCTATTTAATTTCCCGATGAATCGCAATACCCGCTTTCCGCATCTTCCGATACAGAAGGCTTCTGTCAATGCCTAATTCCTCGGCTGTTTTTTTACAGTTCTGGTTGTTTCGCCGCAGCGCATCCCTGATAATCGCTGCTTCATGCAGGTTCATCATTTCCGACAGTTTCATTTGTGACACACTATTTCCCGCTGTCCCCGATACAAGCCTTCCGGGAAGGTCCATTTCTTCAATGACGTAACTGTCACAGGTTGCATAGGCACTGGTGATAACATTGATCAATTCACGCACGTTTCCCGGCCACTTGTAACACATCAGCAGATATTTCACCCTGTCTGACAACAAATGACCGGTCTTATATTTCGCATTCAACGCATTCAGCACATGATTGGCATACAACAGAATATCCGCCGGATGCTCACGCAGGGGCAGCGTCTCAATATTAACCACATTCAACCGATAATAAAGGTCCTCACGAAACTCTCCTCTTTCAACCATTTCCGCCAAATTCTGTCTTGTCGCCGATATAAAACGCACATCGATGGGAATCGGCTTGCCGCCGCCTACTTTCTCAATCTCATGCTCCTGAAGCACACGCAGCAGTTTCGCCTGCAGCACTAACGGCAGGTCTCCGATCTCATCCAGAAAAATCGTTCCGCCGTCTGCCAGCTGAAACTTACCAATCTTGCCGCCTTTTTTCGCTCCGGTAAATGCACCCTCGTCATATCCAAACAGTTCACTTTCCAACAACTCTGACGGAATGGAGGCACAATTGATACTGATGATGGGTTTCTTTCTTCTGCTGCTCTCCCGATGAATCGCCTGCGCAAAAAGCTCTTTGCCGGTTCCCGTCTCCCCTGTAATCAACACGGGAAAATCCTTTCTTGCCACCCTCATGGCCTTCTCTTTCAGCTTCTGCATAGCCTCTGAATTGCCGAGGATCTTACTGAAGCCACTGTCCTCTTCGCTGCTTTCCTCATAAGCACGTTTGTAATAATTCAGTTCTTCTGTGGCAATACTATAAGCCATGGCCGCCGCCCTCTCCTTGAAGGACATCTGGGCCGCCGCACCAAGAAGCTCTCCCTGCTCATTAAAAAAACAAAAACGATTGGCCACCGCATGGGTTTCTACATTGCTGGCATTATCATTTTCACCATAGGGCTGCAAATAAACATTATCATCCCCATCACGGGCTGATGATAGAACATCATACATACTGGTGGTCGAAATCACTTCGCCGATTGGCTTTCCCAAAACCTGTTCACGGGTTTTCCCCAGAAACTCGCAATACGTCTCGTTGATATCCACAATCACACCATTGGGGTCCACAATGATAAAGCCGTCATTGGTAACTTTCCAGAACTCTTTTAAAAAGCAATAGTACTCATGTTCATTCATCATCCTATGCCTCCACTTAAATATCTGTTAAATGTTTTGTCGAAAAATAAACCATAAAAAATTATATATGCTATACCCACCCTGTTGTCTTCTCCATTCTGACACAGAAAGGAGGTGAAACTTGTGGATTATTTTATTTCATTTATAATTTCCGTTATGGCAGGTATTGTCTCATACTTTATCTGCAAATGGTTGGACGGAAATAAATACGACAACCAACCTACATATTGCATCATCATGATGCAGGAACCCCCAGAGGCTGCCACCTCTGGGGGTTCCTTTTCCATTTGGATTATTTTATTTCTGTGTGATTCGATTATATCATATGTATCTTCAAACTACAATAGATATTCTACACGTTGTATACAGTTTGAAGATTTCTTTTTTCCCACAAATAATGCTACTTTTGTGGATGTAGACCCCGAATTAACAACAAATACTTTATAATCTTCTGCCACTCACCTTTTCCTGCCTATGCTTCGCCCTTTTCCTGTCTGTGTTTCTCTCTCATCAGCGCCATTCTCTCTTTCGCCGACAACTTTTTGAAAGCGGCCTTTCTTGCCTCTTCTTCCGCAAATGCCGCATCATCAATAACTCGCTGTTCAAAGGCTTTTTCTTCAATAGCCACAGATTTCACGATGGCATCTGACAGAGCATCCAGTTCTGAGGCATTGGAGCGGTTCGCTGATGAGTTGATGGTCATTCTGGCATTCAGAATCTTGCAGTCTTTCAGGTTCTCATCAATATATTTCTCCATTAATGAACCGGATTTAATGGCCCATGAACCATTTTCAATAATACCAAAGACACGTTTCGACAGGTTCAGCACCTTCAGATGGTGCAGGAAATCTTCCATTACCGGATAAATATTCAGGTTATACGTCACAGATGCCAGTACAATATGGCTGTATTTGAAGGCTTCTGCCACCAGATAGGATACATGGGTCTTTGACACATCGTATACTCTCACATTGGTAACGCCTTTTTCACACAGCTGCGCTGCCAGTGCCTGGGCAGCAGATTCTGTATTGCCGTACATGGATGCATAGACGATCATCACGCCGTTTTCTTCCGGAATATAGCGGCTCCATTTATCATGCTTGTCCAGATAATAACCCAGATTGGTACGCCATACCGGTCCATGCAGCGGACAGAACATCTTGATCGGCGCTGTTTTAGCTTTTGCTAACAGCTGCTGTACAAATGGGCCATATTTTCCCACAATATTAGTGAAATATCTTCTGGCATTGTCAATCCAATCTCTGTCGAAGTTCACTTCATCGTCGAACAGACGGCCATCCAGTGAACCAAAGGAACCGAATGCATCTGCTGAAAACAGCACGCCGTTGGTTGTATCAAATGTCACCATGGCTTCCGGCCAATGCACCATCTGCGCCATCAGGAATGTCACTGTATGCTTGCCGAAGCATCTTGTATCGCCCTCTTTGACGGTATCTTCTCGGCCGTCCACATCAAAACCAAACTGACGCATAAACATAAATGCTTTTTCGTTGCTGATAACTTTACATTCCGGATAACGAATCAGGACTTCCTCAAGAGAAGCTGCATGATCCGGTTCCATATGATTGACAACAAGATAATCCAGTTTTCTGCCATCCAGAACAGCAGCAATGTTCTCAAGGAATACACGGCAACCTGACCAGTCCACAGTATCAAAAAGAACCGTTTTTTCATCTAACAACAGATACGCATTGTAGGAAACGCCCTCCGGAATTGGATGAATATTTTCAAATAATTCGATTCGCTTATCATTCACGCCAACCCAATATAAATCTTCCGTTACTTTTCTTACACCGTTCATACTTCACCCTCCTATCTATCCTCTTGTTACTGCTGAAATCATTTCACTTTTTGATACACCGCATTCCGGACAAATCCAGTCTTCCGGCAGCGCCTCAAAAGAAGTACCCGGTTCAATACCTGCCTCCGGATCGCCTTTTTCAGGGTCATACTCATAACCGCATCCCATGCAGACATAGCGACCGTCCGCTGTTGCTGTTGTCTTTGAGTATAACGGCATCTCCCGTTTCGCCGGTTTAGCATTTGGGTCCGGTTTTGGCAGATCACTGTTTAATTTCTCTGTTAAAAGCGGCAGAATGGTTCGAATATCGCCGACAATACCATAATCCGCATGTCTGAAAATCGGTGCTTTTTCGTTTCTGTTGATAGCGACAACGGTATGTGCTTTCTCAATACCTTTCAAATGCTGTTGTGCACCTGAAATGGCGCAGGCAATATAAAGTGTTCCGGTAAATTTCTCACCGCTCATGCCCACAAAGCGCTCTCTAGGGAGTACTTTCAGTCTTTCGTAAGCGGGTCTTGAACATCCCATAGCTGCACCTGCTGCCTGGGCCAGATTCTCGATCAGATACATTTCACTCTTCACCGCAATACCCATACCTACGGAAACAACGCGCTCAGCCTCATCGATCGGTGTCATTGCATCCGCAGTCAGTGAAAAATCAAATCCATCCATGATCAGCAGTTCCACCAGCTTATCCACATTCGCTGCATCACTTCCCTCATTAATCATTTCCCGAAGTCTGTTTTTAGGATTCCATGCTCTTGTTGGTTCGTTCACAAAATTCATACTCATGTAATGACACCTCCGTTTTATTTGTTGTCAGCGTATCTCAGATCATTCCTATCTACTGACTAAAATCCCCCGTTACTGTAGCTTTTCTAAAACTAGTAATTATTATTGATTTAATACTATTATATCTACATTCTCAAAAGGAGTCTGTAACAGCTGTTACAAACTTCTTTTTTTTTTACAAAATTTTTTCCAATTTTTCTCTATCCAGAATCCGAATCTGCTTCCGGTCGGCTTCTATCAGCCCTGCTTTCTGCATCTGCATCAATGTTCTTGATAGTGACGGTCTGGCTACGCACAGATAATCCGCCTGTTCCTCACGATTTGTCTTTAGTACCACCGTGTCACTTGCATCTGCCTCCTGCAGAAGCCAGGCTGCTGCTCTCTCCTGCACACTGGCAAACCCTAACACATTCAGCTTCCGCACCGCCATCCATTCCTTTGTGGACATACTCTCATACAGATTCTGGATCAGCTGCTTATGATGGTCACAGGCTTTGTCACAAAATCCGTACAGATACTGCCATGGCACTGCCAACACTTCCACCGGCTCGCAGGCCACCGCTTCGTACCAGTAAACACGCCCATTTGTATCCAGATTGCTGCTGTAATGCTCTCCAATCAACGCTCCTGATGCAACATGATATAAGGCATTCACTTTTCCAGAAGGCATATAGCTGATAATCGACACATTTCCCTTTAATAAAGCATAGAAATAATCCGCCTGCTCCCCTTGTCGAAATATCGTCTCATCCTTCTTATAAGTACGGAACTTTGCTCCGGAACAGACCAAAATCCGTGCAATACTTTCTTCTGAAACATTTCTGAACAGACTGTTGGCAGACAGACGCGCATCTGGTCTTTTATTAACTTCTTTTTGAAAATTATTTTGTTTTAAAGAGCACTTTATTCCAGTAGCTGTTGCCACAAAACCACTTCCCTTTCTCTAAAACCGTATTTGTCTTATTGTTTTCCCGTAATCCGATCCAATTATAATTTTAACTCCACACACCAGTAACCAAAAGCCCCGCTGCCCTGATTTTCCCGGCTCACCGGCTTGAATTTGCGAAAACCAAACATGGCAGCCATATATTGCTCCCGATGCTGCCAAATACCGGGAACACCCATCAGATAAACACCTTCATCCTCTGACGCCCCATCATTTTCGCCGCGCCCACCGACATCTTCTTTATCCTTTTTCTGCTCCACCTTTGCCAGTATCAAGTGCCGGTAACAATAATATCCATGCAGCAGAAAACTATTGCTGCCATAAATCCAACACGACATCGGCATGCGCCCGATATCCTGAAGTTCCATCCGCACACAGGCTGCCACACTGTCATCATCAAAAGGATACATCTGCGGAAGCTGTGACATCAGCAGGTCATAGACATTGCTCCTAGAGTACAGCTCTTGTTCTGCCTGTTCTTCTGCTTGTTCTTTCGACATCTCTGGCTCTTTCGATACAGCTAAAATCTCGTTATTCTCCGGATTCTCATTTTTTTCAAACGCTTCCATCCTTGCGTCATCTACAAATGCCGCCACTTCCTCTTCAGGGATCAACGGATTCTCATCCGCATGCGGACTCACCAGATTCTCTGCCCCTTGCGTTATGACACCTTCCGGCTCCGCATCCGCAAAGGTTCTCTCCGTATCAGTTTCATCGGCTACTGCATCACTGTTTTTCTCTCCAAATCTCACTAAAATCTCTGAAAGCGGCTCTCTATTAACAAATTTCTCTGTTTCCAGCGGTTCATCATCCCATCTGGTACCGTAAACGCTGCCATCTTCTCCCAGCAAAACCATACCAGCGACACGGTCCAGATCATACGTTGTTCCCATCAGATGATCACTGTCCATCGTCAGTTCCATATCCCCCGTCTGTTTCTGAACCAATAGGTCTCCGATTGCAATCCCTATGTAATCACCGGACACTCTGATCAGCATATAAATCTGATACTTTTTCGCTTCACCATGATAAATTCCCGACATATGAATAGAAAGCCGACATTGTCCATTCCGGCTTTCTACTCTCACAAACCCACTGTTGATTGTCTTTCTCCCGTTTTCATATAAATACATATAAGAAATAAAACGCCGATATTCTGCCACAGAAACACCCTCCCAGGACGTCCATTGATTTTTGCGATATCGCTGCCACAGCAGCATTTACTCTTATATATATGACTGAAAATGGAAAATATGCACCATCTGCAGATTTTAATCCGGCAATTCCTCAGCCAGATATGGAAACATACTGACAGACCTTTTCAAGATGCCCTGCATATAGGCAATGGCGATGCCGTAGTTAGTGATCGGCACATCCTGATCAACAGCACATTTCATCCGATAGCGGACCTCGCGCTCATTCAGCATACAGCCTCCGCAATGAATAATCAGTGCATATTTCGACAGATCTTCCGGAAATTCTCTGCCGGAACACAGATCAATATTCAGCTTTTTGCCTGTGTAATTCTTCAGCCATCTCGGTATCTTAACACTGCCGATGTCATCACACTGGCGATGATGGGTGCAGCCCTCTGCGATCAGCACTGTATCTCCGTCTTTCAGATCTTCCACTGCGGCAATCCCACGAACAGCCGTATCCAGAAGTCCCTTATGTCTGGCCATCAGAATAGAAAAAGATGTCAACGGAATACTTTCCGGTACATCCGCAGATACCTTTGCAAAAACCTGGCTATCCGTGATAACAATGGCCGGCGGTTCCTTGAATTTCTCCAAAGTCTCCCTCAATTCATATTCCTTGACACAGACAGCTGCGCCTTCCGCCTCCAGAATATCCCTGATAACCTGCTGCTGAGGCAGAATCAGACGTCCCTTCGGTGCCGCCTTGTCGATTGGAATAACAAGAACAGCCATATCTCCCGGATGCATCAGATCACCCACCAGCATCAATTTGTTTTCTTCTGTCTTGCCGATGGCTGCAATCTTCTCTTTTAATGCTTCAATCTCTATCTTCTCTGTGGCACTGACATAAATCTCATTTTCTTTGGCTTCCGGGTGTTCCGGCTTCAGATCACATTTATTCCAGACAAGCAGCCATGGAATCTCCTTCTGTCGAAAAATCTCGATCAATTCTCTGTCGCAGTCTTTCAGGCCCTCTGTGCAATCTGCCACCAGCACAGCCACATCGGATTTATTCAAAATTTGTCTTGTTTTGCGGACTCTCAATTCGCCAAGTGCGCCTTCATCATCAAAACCCGGAGTATCTATGATGACAACCGGCCCGATCGGAAGCAGTTCCATTGCCTTGCTGACAGGGTCTGTTGTGGTTCCCCTTGTATCGGATACAACAGCCAGTTCCTGTCCTGTCACAGCATTGACCAGGCTGGATTTACCCGCATTTCTCCGGCCAAAAAAACCTATATGTACACGCTCACCTGACGGTGTTTCATTCAATCCCATCTCTTGTCCTCCTTAAATTTAGATAAGGTCGGCAAATCCCGGCATCTGTTTTATTTTCTTCAAATAAATTCTTCCCGAAAAAGCAATATGCGGCAATTCAAAGAACTGAGCATCCTTTGGACAGATTGGTCTGTACAACGGATCTGCCACTATGATTCCTGCATCCTTCAGCTTTTGTTCCATCATCTCTTCACCGCAAACAGCCTCATCCCCCGGTGTCAGCAACCCTTCTGTTTCTTCCAGCGGGCACAATACACGAACGGATCTGCTATACTGAAGTTCAATGGCTGCTGCCAGAGACCCCATTGTCACCGGTTCACCAATCAATGTCATCTCCACCCGGTGGCTCGGACTCTCCTTCGCATCATTGACATCTTGAAGATTCTCTGCCGTCATTCTGCAGGCTGCATAAACAACATTGTCTTCCTTTTCACCACTGACAGCTGCTTCCATTGCCTCTGACAACTTCTCCGTGAAACGGCCAACCGGTGTTCCAACCACATAAGGTGTACCGAATTTTCTCTGCAATACTTTGGCTGCCCGAAGCCCCACAGATGAAACAACCACATTCACTGCTGCATCTGCAGATTTCGACAGCTGATCCAAAGAATCTCCCATAGCCCACATGCTGTTGATCTGCCAGCCGTATTGCTCCAGACTGCGCTTCATCGTTTCCGCATGATCAAGAGGCCCGAAATCCAGCGGCGTAACTCCCAGCAAGTTCACCAGACGGTTTCTGCCTTTTCCCTCCGTGTTTTTATTTGAAACATCCTCTGCATGGCTTTTCGGCAAAACAAAATGTTCTGCAATGGCTTCCAAAGCCATACCTGCCCCGCGCACATAATCATGCATGCCGTTTGTAGGCACTGCAAAGGTCGGAATACCCGTATCCTGCTCTGTTACCTCTGCAATGGCCGGAAAATCCGTGCCGTTCATATAGGGGATCGGTGAACTGGCCAGGGCAATAAAACGCGGCTTCAGATCACGGGCTGCCTCCTCGATATCATGGATAAACTTCTCATCATTTCCCATGATCGCATCGATTTCTGTCAATCCTGAGATAAAGATCAGACTGTCCTCCTCATACCATCTGATCTCATCATGGGTATTATACGTCGAATTGCATCCCGAAGGATCGTGCATCACTGTCATACCGCCCAATTCATAGAGGGCTGAACAGACGCCGGATACATCGGCTGTATAAATCGGTATTATTCGATATGCCTGTCTCATATGCAGCTTTCGCACCCCCATCCTTTGCGGATCACAAGATCCGGTGTCTCTTTTTCTTCACGGGCTGCCTCAACCATCAGATGTGCCAGACGCCGGATTCCGTCAAAGCCATACAGGCCCGCACCCTGTACCATGTTGACAAAATGTCTGCTGCCTGTAAACCAGGCCGCTTTCTGCCCCAATGCCAGCATCTCCCGCTCCGTTTTTCTCGGAAGGACACGCATTTTCACCTGCACAGTTGCAAGCAGCATCAACTCAGGCGCATGCTGCTGAAGCCATTTGAAATCATTTTCCTCTTCAGGGCTGATGGCATCCAGATAAATCCGTTCTACATAAAAGCCATGGGAGATCAAAAGTCTTGCCAATCCCATAGGTCTCGGATGAAACGTCCCGTCTATGGCGATCGGCCAGTCTCCAACTTCCAGAAGTGCCTCATGAAGTGCTGCTTCACAGCTCTCTTTTTCACCTTCATAATCCAGAACACCCAGAAGCTCCATTGACTTTGATAATGCTTCCAGCTGCCCGATGATCTCATCATAATCAAAACAGGAAGGCAGATACATAAATGGCCGCCCCAGTCTCTCTGCCGCCCATTCCGTACCGGCTTTTCCTGAAGGATAACAGTTCAGCATCATCCGGCAGTCTGACAGAGAAAGATAATCTTCCCAGGACTCACAAACCGGTGACTCTTTAATCTGATAATCATTGCATCTGAGCAATCTCTTGAGATCTGATGTCTCGTCCAGTGCAAAATCGCTGCCCAGGATAGATATTCTTCGCTGCCCTTCTTCTGTTACTGTTCCTTTCTTCAAAGGATCATACATGGACAAACGCAGCTTTTGATCCGGTGTCAGACCACTCTTTCGCATGATCGGATCCATAAAACATCTGACAAAACAGATTTCAGGAAATCGTTTTCCCAGTTCATCGTAGATTCTCTCAAGATCGCTGCCCAGGAAATGATGCAGACAAACTGTAAACAGAAAAACCGCTTTCGGCTTTTGTTCCAATCTCTCGATCACATCCGCCACACCTTCGATGGTAATATCTTCCAGATTGCCGTTCAGCAAATGCTCTTCCTTGAGAATAACAAAGGAAAAACGTTCCGCCTCGTTCATCTCTGCCGCTGTTAAAACAACACCACGCATGCAGTTATCGGCACAGACGTAAATCTGATGAGCATCCGGCACCTGCATGCCGGTGTGAACGATATTCCATGTTCCATGTACCGGCGAATTAAATTCCAGTTCCGATGCAAATGGCACCGGAAATTCCGCATCTTTGATGGCCGTCGCCGCTCCTTTTGGATCGACTGTTCCACCCAGTCTTTTCAACATAAAACGGCCTCCTTCTATCCTCTCGCTTCACACACAGCCAGTATCTGCTCCGCCAGTTTCCTGTACTCATCTGCCATTTCACTGTCAGGAAAAGCCTCCAGAAGGATCTGCTGCTTCTCCTCCGCCAGAAGTACCTGTTCACTGCGGGATAAAGTTCCCACTACAGATGTCTTAAAATCATCTGCCAGTTCCGCCACTTTTTCGTCTTCACGCTTAACGTTTCTTCGATTCAGGATCAAGCCTCCCAGAGATGCATAGCCTCTGTTTTTGAAGTTGTCGATGGCCATGGCAATATTCGCCGCAGCATGGATAGACATATTTTCCCCTGAAGTAACGATAAATACTTTGTCCGCATAGCCTTTTCGCATCGGCATGGTAAATCCACCGCAGACAACATCTCCAAGAACATCATAAAGCACAACATCCGGCTGATAAACCTCATAGGCTCCTTTTTCCTTCAGCTTCTCCAGTGCCGTAATAATACCGCGTCCGGCACAGCCCATCCCCGGTGTCGGGCCACCTGCTTCCACACAGACGACGCCGCCGAATCCGATGCGAACCATATCTTCTAATTCAAAATCATTTTTGCGCTGATTCACCAGCTCCAGTACAGTCGGTACGGCTTCACCATGTCTCAGCTGCATGGTTGAATCCGCCTTCGGGTCACAGCCGATCTGCATAACTTTCAGCCCTTTTTCCGCTAATGCGGCAGCCACATTCGAAACAGTGGTTGATTTGCCGATACCGCCTTTTCCATATACAGCAATCTTAATCATTCTATCTTCTCCGCTTTCATTGCGCTGTTTAAAACTTTTGTATAAACTGCGGTTTTAATTCTCTTTTGAAACAACATTGGAATACGCCGTTTTGACGGATACACCTTTCAGCCGGCCGATTTTGCCGGACAACGTACTGATGATATCCTGCGGCGCATCGATTGCAATGCTGATAATACTGATCCCTTTGTCACGATAAGGGATTCCCATGCGTCCGATAATATATTGAGCTGCACCGTGTAAAAGCTCATTCACTTCCTGTGCTGAACTGCCATCTTCTATAATAATCGCAATGACTGCCACTCTCGTTTCCATTTTTTTCTCCATATTAACTCCATTTTGTCGGCTATGACCAGATCAAAAATCTGACCCTCCGTCCGAATTTTCAATCACTCGCCGATCAGTAACTGTTAGCAGATTCTCGGAAGCAGCTCGCCGCCCGGCTGAGGAAGCAAAGCCTGTGTACCGATTTCTGTTGTCATCACAACGTGTCCCGGCTGTTCCTCCGTAACTTCACCAATAATGGCCGCATCCTTTGAATATGGACACTGTCTCAGTACTTCGACAATCTTTTCTGCTTCTGACTTAGGCGCCATGATCACCAGACGGCCTTCACATGCCAGATAAAGCGGTTCAAGACCAAGCATGCCGCAGACACCCTTGACTTCCGGTGCCACAGGCACATCTGCTGCATTCAGGCGAATACCGACCTTGCTCTGTCCTGCGATTTCATAAAGAACTGTACCAACGCCGCCTCTTGTGGCATCACGGATCACATGGACATCTTTTGTGGCATTTAATACAGATTCGACTGTAGGCCACAATGGTGCACAGTCACTGGTTACATCCGCATCAATACCGAAATCTTCTCTTGCCAGCAGTATCGTACATCCATGTCGGCCGATATCACCTGTTACAATAATAGCATCTCCCGGTTTGGCATAGTCGCCGGATGTGCTGACACCATCAAGAATTTCTCCAACACCTGTTGTCGTAATAAAGACACCGTCCACCTGACCCTTTCCGGCAACCTTCGTATCACCGGATACAATGCGGACACCGGCCTCTTTGGCTGTTTTCTCCATCGCACCTGCGATCTCTTCCAGTTTCTCCATCGGAAAACCTTCTTCAATAACAAAGGCACAGGAAAGATATAACGGTTTTGCACCCATGCAAGCCAGGTCATTCACCGTACCGCAGATGGATAATTTGCCGATATTGCCGCCAGGGAAAAAGGCCGGCGATACAATAAAACCATCTGTTGACATGGCAATCTTTCCTTTTGGAGCCGGAAGAACAGCAGCGTCATCCGCTGTCAGATCCGGATTTGAAAAATGTGCTTTAAATACTTCATCAATCAGTTCAGATGTCTGCTTGCCGCCGGCACCGTGAGCCATTGTAACTGTTTTATTATTCATCAGAAACGTCTCCTTTTGTATGACCCGCATATGCATGTCATAAAATTTTTCATTTGTTGTATTCAGAACTTTCTTATATTCCGGTGCTGAAATTTTGCCTGTTCGGCAGATCACACGCCTGATATTTGAATTTCTGCACCCTTTATTTGTTTAGCTGTACTGATAGTAAGCAGAACAGGCCCCTTCATTGGATACCATACAAGCACCAATCGGATGCTGCGGCGTACAGCCTTTGCCAAATACCTTGCAGTCCGACGGCTTGCATTTACCCTGAAGAACATCCCCGCATCGACAGGCCGGATTGCTTCGTCCTTTCATCTCAGGCACATGGAACTTCTTTCTCGCATCGTAGGCTTCCCATTCTTTTTTCAGACGCAGGCCTGAATTCGGAATAATGCCCAGTCCGCGCCATTCTGTATCACAGTTCTCCATCATATCTGCCACCAGCTTCTGTGCCTCTCGGCTGCCTTCCCGTGTCACCACTCTCGGATAAGCATTGACGAAAAACGGTTTGCCCTCCTGGAATTTAACCAAAGCCACCGCCAATGCTGTCAGTAATTCTTTGGCTGTAAAACCTGCCACAACACCGCTGACGCCTTCATCCACCAGTGATTCACACAATTCCGTACCTGTAATGGCATTGACATGTCCCGGATAAAGAAAAACATCCGCGCTGCCTTTCAGTGCTGCATAAGCACCCGGCATCGTCTTATTGGCCACCAACAGCGCGAAGTTCGTCAATCCATCCTCCGATGCCTTTCTTACAGCCAGACAGCTGGCCGGTGTCGTTGTCTCAAAACCAACAGCCAGAAAAACAACCTGCTCTTCCGGATGATCCTTAGCGTACTGCTCTGCATCCACCGGGGAATACACAATTCGTACTTTTGCGCCCTTTTCTCTCGCACCGGCAAGACTCATCTCCGTTCCAGGCACACGGACCAGGTCACCAAATGTACAGATTGTCACGCCGCATTCCAACGCCAGATAAACGGCCTCATCAATGAAGCCAACCTGTGTGACACAAACCGGACATCCCGGCCCTGAAATCAATTCTACCTGTTTCGGCAGGAGCTTTCGGATACCCAGTCTGAAAATCTCATGAGTATGGGTACCGCACACCTCCATAATCCGCACAGGCGGTCCGTCATAGCCTTCTATTATCTCTCTCGCCGTTTTCTTCTTCTCTTCACTCATCAAAATAAATCCTCCAGCACCTGATCTGTTTCACTGTCATCCTCATCCGTAATCTTGGCAATGGCCACACCGGCATGAACCATGACATAATCTCCCGGCTCCAAATCTTCAATCAGCTGAGAAGAAATCTCACGTTTTGCGCCGCCCGCATCGATAATTGCAACGCCATCATTAATTTTAACAACTTTCGCTGATAAACCTACACACATACTCAAAATCTCCCTTCGTTTATCCGCTACAAATTCTCCCAGTTTTTCAAAAACATATAAAATTACCAGTTCACTGCAGGCCGCTCTCGCTGCCAACGCCTACAGCGGTACATAAGGCATTAAAAAACAATGCCTAAGTACCGGTGGCGTTGAAGCATCTGCCGTGAATCTGTTAATTTTATATATTTTTCCAAGAATATTGAGAATTTGCAGCTATATAAATCTCAACACCATAGATTTTAGTTTCTTAACTCTAAACCCAAAAACTTTCTCTTTCCTATTCGACATTGTCCCTGGCTCGGGCTTTGTCATAGCTATGCCACTTAACACTTTTCTGCGTTTATCACAAATCTATGATAACAGCCGTCTATTTTCTTCTGTTTCTAAGACTGCTGTCCTATTTTTATATTGCACTTCGATCAGTCGTTATTCGCTGTTTATGGAATTACTTCGATAAAGCTGCATTTATAATTCTCACTCAATCAGCTTTTCAAAGACCCCATAGCGTAGACTGCCTGACCAAGTGCAATGCCGCCGTCGTTTGGCGGTACCAGGCGATGTCTCAATACTTTAAAGCCCTCTTTCTGCAGTCCTTCATCCACCATTTTCAATAACAGCTGATTTTGGAAGACACCGCCGCTTAATGCTACTGTACCCCGTCCACTTTCTTTTCCGGCTTTTTGGCAGGCCACTATTATTTCTTCTGCCAGTATACAATGGAAGAAATAGGCCAGTTTTTCTGTATCTGCGCCTGCAAGTCTGGCTTCCGCAATGGTTTTCACCAAAGCACCTGTGTTCAGGACTGCCTTCACCTGTTCCGGCTTATTTATTTCTGTGGATTCCGATTCCTTATTATCTATGCATGCGGCTAACGGAAATTGCTTCCGCATCTCATCCATCGCATGCTGAAGATCAACCGCGTTTTGATGTTTTTTCTCATACGCTTCCGCTGCAAATTCCAATGCCATGGATGCCTCGCCTTCAAATGTTGAAGCTTTCCGGATTCCCAAAATGGCACTAACACCGTCGAATAATCTTCCGGCACTGGTGGACATCACCGCATTGATCTTCCTGTCAGCCATGGCCATCTGAACTTTGGCATCCTGCGCACTGCACAGATTCAGTTTCTCAATCATTGTCATGGCTGCTGCACGGTCTTTCATCTGTCCGTACAGCATGGAAACGGCAATTCGCCATCCTTCCCTGGAGGATGCATCACCGCCGATCTGAAGGAACGGTGTTATACATCCAAACCGCTGAAATGCCTTATAATCTGCCAGAAGGATTTCGCCGCCCCAGATGGTGCCGTCCATGCCATAACCGGTTCCGTCAAAGGAAACTCCGATAACCGGTTCCTGACAGTCATTCTCGGCCATGCAGGATAAAATATGCGCATAATGGTGCTGCACTTTGATCACCGGCAATCCCGATTCTTCCGCGATCATGGTTGAATTATATCTTGGATGCATATCACTGACCACCACCGGCGGTTCCACTTCAAGCAGCGTCTCCAGACGTCCAATGGTCTCTCTCAATGCATTCACCGTTCGCAGATCTTCCAAATCTCCCACATACGGCGACAGATAGAATCTTCCGTCCACGCCGATGCAAAAGCTGTTCTTCAGTTCTCCGCCCACGGCCAGAACCTGGCCTTTCCAAGGTGCCGACACCATCACCGGCAGAGGTGCATAACCTCTGGAGCGCCGGATCATATAAGGTTCATCCTTGAAATAATCCATTACCGAATCATCAGCACGGATCCTGATCTTGCGATTGTGAGACAACATGCAATCACACAGATGAGATAATTCAGCGATTGCATCATTGTCATCTCTGCAAATCGGCGCTCCTGATGTGTTGCCGCTGGTCATCACCAGATAATCCGGCATCTGAATGCCATCATCATAATCAAAAATCAACAGCTGTACCGGCGCATACGGCAGCATCACACCGATTTTCGGATTGCCCGGCGCCACAGACGGACAGATCTGACTGTCAGCTTTGTCCAACCGCTCCAACAGCAAAATCGGCTTCTGATGGCCGTCCAGGACTTCCTCCTGTACCTCAGTCACCTGACATTCCTTCCGAACTGCCGACATATTTCGCGCCATAACGGCAAATGGTTTCATCGGCCGGCGCTTCAATTCACGAAGTCTCGCAACCGCTGTCTCATTGGTGGCATCACAGCAGAGATGAAAACCACCGATTCCCTTAATCGCCGCAATTCCGCCCGAGGCGATCACTTTTCTCGTATAGGTGATCGCTTCACGGCCTCTTTCGTCACGGCCGATCAGATAGACCTCCGGCCCGCAGTCATTGCAGCACACCGGCTGGGCATCGAATCGTCTCGACTCTGGATTGTTGTATTCCTCCGCACACTCCGGACACATCGGAAATTCCTTCATGCTGGTCCGTTCTCTGTCATAAGGAAGCGCATCCAGGATCGTCAGCCTCGGCCCGCAGCAGGTACAATTGATAAAAGGATGCAGATAGCGTCTGTTGTTCGGATCATACAGCTCCTCTTTGCATTCATCACAAATGGCAATATCCGGTGAAACAAAAATCTCTCCCTTTGTCTTTTCACTTTCTATAATCTCAAACCCGTCAAATTCAGGATTATTATCAAGATGTTCAACATTTATCTTCAAAATAGCCGCACGCTTCGGCGGTCGTTTCTCCAAATCCTCAAGGAAGCCATCCACCTGTGCTTTCGTCCCCTGTGCAAAAATCTCCACATAAGGCCCTTTGTTGCAGACGCTTCCGTGAATGTCATTTTTAACCGCATGCCGACTCACTGTCGGACGAAACCCAACGCCCTGCACAATGCCGTAAACACGAATCTTTCTTGTCTCTGTCTGATTCATCAGCATGCGCCTCCTAATTTGCCTGAAACAGCAAAATGCCGGATACCGATGAACTGTCCCTCAAACTCCGGAAGCATCGACTTCATACAGTCATCCGCAATGACCACATCCCACTTGCTGTCCGCTGCCAGTTCTGTGAAATCATCTTCTTCCTTCAGATAAACATCATCTTCTTCGCGAAGTTCCGGTTTCAGATCAAACCAGCTGCAGACCTTCACTTCTGATGCCCCGCGCATCTTTAATTCCTCACGAAGCGCATTCGCCATCACCTGCTGATGCACAATTAATACCTTTTTGCCTGTATAATCAGCCTCCGGCAGCATGGTCTTCACCAAAGGATAACCGACAACATACGGTGTTCCGAACTGTTTTTGAAGATATTTGGCCGTTTCCAGGGCAGATGGTGAAACAACCAGGTTATATTCCGCGGAAGCTGCCTGCTTCACCGCATCCAGGCCATCACCCATGCCATAGCAAACAGCCTTTTTACCATCGGCTGCAAATATCTGCCGTAATTGGTCACCTGCGGATAAATCACTCAGATCCTGCGGTGTTGCACCGATAATGCCGACTCTGCCCTTTTCCACAGACATCTCATCCACCACAAACTTCTTAAAAAGTGCCAGCCAGGCCTTTTCCTGACCTCTATCATATAAATCCATGCCATTCGTATCAATGGTCAGCACCGGAAGTCCTGTCTTCTTCTCCGTCATACGGCCCAGTGCCTTGTAATCCGTGCCGATCACCGCCGGCACCGGCGTACCGATGATCGCTGCAAAAGATACATCCAGTTTCTCAACTGCCGATGTCAGCTTCGCTACCAACCGGTCATCCCTTCCGAGAATGGCATCCATATCTCTCAGCCCGGCACTGAAAATAGCACTTTTCCTTGAGAACCATCTTGGTTCATCAAATCCGCAGACATTACCGACACAGCCTCCCGCATCACAGATCACAAGAATACCGCCCAGTTCATACAAAACGGAGACAGCCCCCGACTGATCCGGTGCAAAAGGTGTCAGATATTTTCTTAATCCCTTCATGGCTGTTCCTCCCATCTATTCTCTGCTTCTGTCAAAGCCTCAAACAATCTGCGAACCCCTGCATAGCCATAAGGCTGTCTGTCCTGATTCCACATGACATTCGGGCAGTTCTGATGATAATAAGCTGCATCCTTGCCAATGGCCATATTCACACCTGAATTCCCACCATCATAATACAGCATGGTCGGTTCCATGTTGGAATAAACTCTCGTCTCAGGGCTTATAGCCGCCAGCTGCTTGATATAAATAAAGTTCTCAGCGGTGATGGTGCCGTAAATCTCAGGCACCTTAAATCCGTATCGTACCAATGCCAGGGAAAGTTCGAAAGCATCGCCGTTCATACATTCCCCGACCGCAAAAGAGGCCTCCGGATACTGCACCCTAAAGGCATCCACTGCCTTCTGTGCGCTTTCTGCCGCTGCCTGATCATCAAAAGTCACACCCAGCACCTTGCCGAAGGCTCTGTACTGGCTGCCGATCTTGTCAATCTGATACAATCGGGTCAGTTCGATAAAAGGAATCTTCAATCTGTCATGAAAATCTTCCGCCGCAAATCTCGCCTCCGGATGCAGCACCAGATTGAAATTAGCTTCCGACATGGTCTGATATTCCTCATAATCCCTGCATGCAGAAATCTCATGAATGGTCTTCACGCCTGCCTGATGCAGCAGATCATATAGCTCACAATCATCCACAAGGGGTGAAAAAAAGCCCAGCAGATTCACTACATTCCCCTTTTTCTTACGCGGTTCAAGCAAAGAATACAAAGACTGGCGAACATGTACCATCGGCGGCTTTCTGCCTTCACGGGTCAACGCATACATATAACATGGTCTCACAGGAAGACCTGCCGCCTCCTCGGCTTTTCGACAGACTCTCTCCATGTCTGTTCCCAAAAGTGCATCCACACAGGTAATGCAGATCATCACAACTGACGGCTTCTTCTCAAGGCTGTCACAGATCTCTTTCACTGCTTTCGGTATCTTCTTCAAATGACGCCCCGTAACAATATCCGTTTCGTCCATCATCAGATAAAAGAACCGCTGATCATATTCTCTCATAGAACTGATCAATGATGTATTTCTGCCGCAGCATCCCGGTGCCACGATCAGCATAATAGAATCAGGGATTGCCAGCCCTGCACGCTTGACGCCAAAACCTTCCGCACCCGGTGAATTAAAGGCCAGCGTAGCTGGAGAACTGTATATTAAATGTGCGCCGGAAATAAACTGCGGCGGGATATTCTCTCTTCCCATTGCCGCCAGCTCACCGACTGTACAAAAAAATGCATCCTGCATCATAATAAATTTCCTCCTCCGGATTTATTCGCCGTCCTGGGCTTTCTTCGCCTCATCCTCCAGAAGCAGATTGGCCAGATCAAAGAATCTCTGACTGATCTCGGAATCTCTGTCGCCTTCGATGACAGTCTTGCCCTGATCTTCATAGCGGATGATCTCATCACTTCTCGGAATCTCTCCCACAATCGGAATATGACTCTTCTCTGCAAAGGCCTGCACCTTCTCTGTCTCATTCTCCACATTGCGATGGTTCAGTACAATTCCGAAAATACGGGCATAGCTGCGATCTTCAAAATTTCTCACAGCGCTTGAAATATTATTGGCTGCATAAAGAGCCATCTTCTCACCGGATGTAACAATCAGTACCTTCTCCGCATAGCCCTCACGGATCGGTGCGGCAAATCCACCGCAGACAACATCACCCAGCACATCGTACAACACCACATCCGGCTTGTACGTCTCAAATAACTTCAGATCTTCCAACAACTGAAATGTTGCAATAATGCCTCTTCCTGCACAGCCAAGTCCCGGTGTCGGGCCGCCAGTCTCAATACAAAGCACACCGCCGAACCCTTCCTTTGAAATATCCTCAAGTCGCTCCGGCTCTTCGTCTTCTTCTCTCATAAAATTCATCACTGGTCGAAGCGGTTCACCCCCAAGCAGATTGATCGTTGAATCTGCCTTCGGATCACATCCGATCTGAATAACCTTCTTCCCCATGGCTGCAAAAGCTGCTGCCAGATTGGAAGTAATCGTTGACTTGCCAATGCCGCCCTTACCATAAACTGCTACCTTCAGCATATAAACCTCCATATGGCCTTGAACGATGTATCAGATACATTGTTCCAAGGTTCTATATATAATAATAATTTCGTATTTTATTCAACAAAGAAAAAACTCCTTTATCTGACGGTAAGGGAGCTTCTAATTATGTATACGAGAAGATAAACTATCTTCCCGATAATTTCCAGTTTACTATTCCTGCTCGGATATTCCTTGCCGTCAGAGTATGCTTTTATTCAATTGTCTTGAATTCTTTTTCTGTTGTGACATTCGAATAGAGTACCGTTCTCCCGGCAGTCATTTCGTCTGTCTTTTACGCATTATAGCATATAATTATCAATAATGTAACCCTGGTTTTATCTATTATGCTGTATACATCTATTATTTCTCCCATCGGCTTTTTTCATTCTCACAGATACCATTCCATTTACAGCCTCCGCAGATTTCTTTCCTCTTCCCTGTCACCAAAAGTTGATTCTGCACTTTTTCAGTAAAATCATCGAAGGCTAACTGCTCACCATCTGCCAGACCGCAGGCCTCCAGCACAGCGTTGTCATATTTCTCGACCAAAGTCAGATCTGTACACTGCCCCTCCCGATTATTCGGACAGGCAGAACAGATTTCATCTGTCCCTACATACAGCTGTACATCCATCCCTTTCTGCAATTCATCCAATACTTCTTTCATATGCGCCGAAAAACCATCACTGTAACCTTCACCTTTAAAATAAGCAAGGCACATACCATGATGCGGTCTCAATAAAACCGGCCGAGCCAGCTTCTGCTTGTCTTTCACTTCTGCCATTTTCTTTCTCTCTTTCTGCTTTTCCCTGCATGATTTTATGATTACTGTATTACAGCAGCAATCCGACAATTCCCACAACGATTAGAATCGGGAATGCCAGATAGATCAGACCGCCCACAACCAATCCGATCAGAATAACCGGAAGCAGGACAATCGTCAGCAGGAATTTTGAAATTCCCCAGGCAGCTTTAATACCAAACATCAACAGTTTTCCAAAAACCGCAAAAAAACAAATAATAAATAACAACGTTAACATATTCTTCTCCCCTTCTATCTCTCATAATAACGATTTTGAAATTTTCACTTATTTCAAATAACCGGCACAGATAAATTAGCCGTTGCTGTAATGCTATGCTTCTATTATAATAAAGAGAGCAATAAAAATAAACTTTGAACATATAGAAATAACACTGTTTATTTCTCCGTTTTGGAGTATAAACCATAAAGAGGGATTTTACAATGGGAAGACAATCGACAAGAGCAAACAAAAACATCTACCAGATCTGCCGTGAAGAATGTGAACTGACAAGAGAAAAGGCCAGTGAAATGATGACCGGTGTTTCTGCTTCACGAATTGAAAAAATCGAATACAATCTTCAGGATCCGACACCTTATGACATTGTTCAGATGGCTGACTGTTATAAACGACCGGATCTCTGCAATTATTATTGTTCCCACAAATGTGAAATTGGCTATCGCTATGTACCTGAAATCGAAATGTCCGAACTTTCAAGCATCATTTTGGAAACAATAGCCAGTCTGGATGAAATCAATCCACTCACAGGCCGTCTGATCCAGATTGCCCGCGACGGAAAGATCACAGATGATGAAATTAAAGATTTTGCATTTATCAGCCACAAGCTGGACAAAGTGTCTGTAGCCATTGATGCGCTGAATCTATGGGTTAACAAAACCGCCAGCGAAAACAACATCAATATTGATATGCTGAATATTGAAAAAGAGAAACTGGATTAATAATCGATACAGTGGGCTGTCCGCCATTTAACTGAATATAAATCACAAACAATGTACAAAACTCTGAATAAATGCTATGATATAAAAAGCACTTTTTGCCGTATTTTGTTCTTAACATAAGGAGAGTTGATTATGTCCCACCAAAATCCCCCGGATGCCGCCCGGGTATCCCGGATTTTTTTCTATATTTTAATGTTTGCCATTCTCGGCTGGTTTACTTACATGCAGTTTTTCGGTGCCGATGAACGCCGACTGAATGTTAATTCAGATTCCATGATCTACACCGGTACTTTTACCTGGGAAAAGTCTGATGGAACCTCTGAAGAAATTACTGTCCCAGGGCGATATGATCTGCCTGTGGGTGAGACAATGGTACTTACCACACGTCTTCCGGAAGACTATCACGAGAATACCATGGCCATTCGTTCCTCCCTTCAGGATGTCAAATTCTATATCAATGGCACACTGCGCGCTTCTTACAACACCAGCGAGACACGACTGGCCGGCAAAAACTCTGCCAGCCGTTATATTTTCTGTGAGACTTCGGAGGCCGATGCCGGCAAAGAACTCCGCATCGAGCTGACAACCCATACTTATAATTATTCCGGTGTTGTCAATACGGTTCTCTGCGGTGACAAAACAGATATCTGGCTCACTATTTTGAATCAATACGGACCTGCAACTTATATTGCCCTTTTCATCTTTTTTACCGGTCTGGTAACGATCCTTTTCAGCCTGGCACTCGGCATGATCTATCATTCCAGTTTTGATATGGAATACCTTGGCTGGTGTATGATAATGGGCGGTGTCTGGATGATGGGAGAATCCAAACTGCGGCAGATATTAGTTCCAAATGCCTCCGCTCTGGGTTCGCTCTGCTTTGTCATGATTCTTCTGTGTCCGATTCCGATTCTGCTCTATGCAGACAGCATCCAGAAGCAGCTTCATCGCAGATTGTATACCATCCTCGGGGGTCTGGCGCTTTTGGATTTCGCTGTCTGTTCTATTCTGACATTTTTCGGCATTGCAGACTATATTGAAACGCTTCCAATCGGACAAATCATCCTTTGTTCGATACTTGTCGTTGTATTTATCCATTTGTTTATTTATATGCACAGCAGCCGCCGCAAATCAGACCGGCTTCTTCTTCTGGGGCTGTTGGCAGCCATCATATGTATCTCTATAGAAGCGATTTCTGTTTATTTTGTTACCAGCATATCCGGATTGTTCATCGGCATTGGCATGATCATCCTGCTTTTTGTCAATATCATCCGAACTCTCAGAAACCTTCAGGATATGGAATTGCACCGTCAGAAAATTGAAGTTGAAAAAAGCAAACAGCAAACAGAACGCATATCTCTGCAGATGATGCAGACCCTTGCAACAACAATTGAGGCCAAAGACGAATACACCCGCGGTCATTCTTACCGTGTGGCGGAATATGCCGCATTAATTGCCAAAGAACTCGGCTGGTCACAGGATGAAATCATCAACCTGAAACATGCCGCACATCTGCATGACATCGGCAAAATCGGTATCCCGGATTCTGTTTTAAACAAACCGACCCAACTGACAGAGGATGAAGATAATCTTCTGAAAAAACATACAATTATCGGTGCCGAAATCCTCAAAGATGTCACGCTGATCCCGCATGTTGTCGAAGTGACAAGAAATCACCATGAACACTATGACGGAAGCGGTTATCCTGACGGTCTTGCAGGCACTGAAATTCCGATTTATGCCCGTATTATCGCTGTTGCTGATTGTTACGATGCCATGAATTCCCGCCGCATTTACCGTAATGCTCTGTCTCAGGATGAAATCTATGAAGAGATTCTCAAAAACAAGGGCACACAATTCGACCCTGAAATTGCAGATATATTTCTGACATTGCTCACCGAAAATCAGATTCCTGATCTGGATGACTTTTCAGAAAGCAGCAGTACTTCTAATCTTGCGGATGACCATCGAACCATCAGCAAATTCATCTCGGATGTAGTGATCACAATTAAGGCACAGGAATATGCCAAGAACTACGACCTGCTCACCACACTGCCGATGCGAAATCTCGGTGAGCGCCTGACGGCGGAGCTGATGCAGCAATCCGACGGATACCTCATTTTCCTTGATATGGATAATCTGAAAAAGATCAATGATATCCACGGACACAAAGCCGGAGACCGGGCACTGAAACTATTGGGCAATCTGTTGTCACGCTACTCCGATGAGGGCGTCGCCTGTCGATTGGGCGGCGACGAATTTCTGCTGTTTTTGCCGGAATCAACTCATGATTCTGTCACAACACAAATGCAGGAACTCTTCGATCAGTTCCGTTTAGCCATTTCCAAAGATGTCGAAATCAGAAGTGCTACGCTTTCCGCCGGAATCTGTATGTGCACAGCCGGTGATAACTTTGAAAACTGTTACCAGAAAGCGGATAAAGCTTTATATTATGTCAAACAGAACGGTAAAAATCAGTTCTTCTTCTATCAGCAGATTGACCGTAAAGAACTTCTTACCTCCAGTACTGGCAAAGATCTTCAGCTCGTAGCCAAATCCCTGCGGGAAAGCGGCACCTACATCGGTGCCATGGATCTGAATTACCGTGACTTTGCCCGTCAATATGAGTATATGAGTCAGCTCAGTATTCGCAGCCAATGTCATTGTTATCTTGTGATGGTCACCATGGAAACAGCTGTCGACACGATTCCGAATATAGAAGCCATTGAACAGGCTCTGGAATGTATAGAAAAGGCTATCCGCCAGAAGATTCGCCGTGTGGATAGCTGTACCCGTTACAGTTCCATGCAGTATCTGATCATCCTGTTTGAACCGATTGAGACAGAAATACCGCATATTATGGATCGCATTTTCATGCAATATCGCCAGCAATGCGACAACACCGATTTCCGTCCAACCTATGAATATCTGGCGATTGCCGGAGAAAAACAGTAAAATTACACTATTTTTTCACTATTTTTTCACTATTTTTCATTACTTCATCGGCAACAGTTGTCTGACACTTTCCGAAGAAGAAACACAGCCTATCCGTAAGATTATTCTACAATAAGAAAACTATAGATTAAAAGAACTGCCTCTTGACCATTTTGGCCAAGAGGCAGTTCTTGTGACTATGAAGAAAATCCTATCTATCCTGTTTTCTCTTTTTGTTTGCAAATGCTTTTCCCATTAACACCACACCACTGCTAAATAACAGTGTAAACCAAAGCAATATATTACTGTTGTCTCCTGTTTTCGGTGTTTTTGCATTATCTAGTTTGGCTGCAGTCGATTTAGATGATTTATTCTCCTTATCAGTAGTATCCTTCTTTGCAGTACTTGCAGCTTTAATTTCAAATTCAGTACTGCATTCACCATCTGTATATACAACAGTCAATGTATGTTTACCAACAGATAATGTTTCGAGATACTCTTTCTTTAAATTTACTATTGTGGAACCTGAAACTGCTGTATACTTATCAGTATCAATCTTTGTTCCATCAACCTTTACTCCTGTAAATTTAGAGAATTCACCATTTGCACGGAAAGCAAGATTCTTATCACTGCTCTTTGTCCACTTACCATTTGCTCCTTCCAGGAACTTGTAATCCGGTGTTATAGCCGGTGGTGTAACTGTACGAACGTATCCGCATACATTACAAGTTGTGTCTGCATCATCATCATATATATGACCTGCTTTGTCTTTTATACTTCCTGCCTTATCTGTACAAGCAGCATCTGTGCATTCATGCCAGTGATCTGTATCATCATTGCTCCATGCTCCATATGTGTGTGTATGTACCGGAGCAGGTGGTGTAACTGTACGAACATATCCACATACATTACAGGTTGTGTCTGCATCATCATCATATACATGACCTGCTTTGTCTTTTACACTTCCTGCCTTATCTGTACAAGCAGCATCTGTGCATTCATGCCAGTGATCTGCATCATCATTGCTCCATGCTCCATATATATGTGTATGTACTGATGCATCGCTCTTACAAGTTGCTTCAATCGTCGTATCTTCGTCGGATGTTATGATAGTTACATTAAGCGTATTTTCATTTGGAAGTATAGCCACAACCGATCCTGATGTCACAACCCATTTATCAAAGTTTTTGATTTCTTTAGAATAGAGTGTTACTGCTTCATTTCGCTTGAATTTTCCCGGATTAGAGCTGCTATAGATGCTTCCGTTTACGACTGTTAATGTATGATCGACAGCAACGGATCCAATATCTTTATATGTAGCTACAACCCATGCATCAACACCTTTTGTTGTAAGGGTAGTTTTCGGTTTTGTTATATCTGCTACCGCTACCGTATCTTCTACTACAACCCATTTATCAAACTCTTTACCTTCTGGAGCTGGATTTGCAGTGATTTCTACTGTTTTATTAATTGCATATTTTCCAGTACCCTGACCATTAATTACGTTTAGATCGTATTTCAAAGCCCCCGGTGTTTCTTTATCTTTGTATGTAGCTCTAACAGTTACGTTTCCTCCTAATACCGTCATTTTTGTAACTTCGCTCTTTTCATCCTCGAACTTTACATTACTTGATGCATTGGGAACCCACTTGTCAAATTCTTTGCCTTTTTCAGGTGGGTTTGCAGTAATGGTAATCGTAGCATTTTTTGGTAACTGTATTCCATCTGGTGTTCCATTTTCAATCCATGTTATCCATGTCTTTGGTCCCCATATTGGAACAGTATAGATTATGGCTATACTTCTATTGTAAGATTTGGTGTCTTTATATCTTACTTCATAGTCTCCCGGAGATAGTCCAGTAACCTCTTTATCCGGGCAATCTTTCCATGTAGTTGTGCCAACTTTTCGGTATTCCATTTCCGTTGTTGTTGCTAATATACGGCCATCGTTTGCTCCTTCCTTTGTTGGCATATAGCCGCTCAATCCTCTTGGTCCATCTCGGTCAGCTTTATCAATCGTCCATACAATATTCTTGTCTTCTGTAGTGCCATCAGACCAAATATAGCCTTTATTTAAACTAGCCCTGGCAGTGTAGGTACCTGCTTCTGTCGCTTTATGTCCGGTAAGTGTGCCGACAGATGAGCCGCCGCCATACACATCATGTAAATATACCCCAGTTTGTTCTTCTCCGTTATAAGTCAACTTTTTAGAATACACATTAGCTATCCGAAGAGTAGCTGGAGAAATGTAAACTTCTCCTTTTGGCATAACAAATGTTGTTGTCGTACTCTTCACATTCTGAAACTCCACATCTGTACTATTATCATCAACTGCCCATTTCTCAAAAGCGTATCCTTTCTCAAGATCCTTGAGCTTCACGGTAAGGACAGTCCCTGCTTTTGCTTTAGAAACAGGTTCCCCTGCTTCATTCGTTATTTCAGCATTTTTGGCTTTGACGGTATATTCGCTGTCTTCTTCCCTTGGGAAGTTCACATAGATTTTTGTATAACTATTATCATCATCCCAGGCAACTTTCCAGATAGTGCCCTGATTAATTTTGACATCATCCTTTGTCAAATCAGGTGAAATGGTAACAGCATGATCTTTCCCAGCAATGGTAATACATACACTATAATCTTTTGTTGGATCATATGCTGCATCACTACCAATGCTTTTATCAATTTGATTTAACCCATTGTAATAATTAAGCCAAACATCATAGGCAGCACCCAGATTATGACCAACATACATACTGGAAATTTTACCACTCCATTGGTCTCTTGGCTTAAAGGTTACACCAACTGTATCTTTCAGACTTGGATAAGACACATAAACCTGTAGAGCGCACCCCCAACGGAACTTGCAATTCCAGTCCTGTATATATTTAGAATTTATTTTTACTTTACTATAAGAAGAGTCAAGGCTATACGCGTTCTTATCGTACTCAAAGTCATACATAACTGTATAGGCCTTATCAGAATTATATACGGAAGCAATCGGACCCGTTACTTTATCATACCCTTCATATACAATAACTTCTTTCAAAGTCATTTTATCTGATGGAGAATACGTAATTGATTTAAAATCATTGATATTTGTGATTTCAGTTACTGGCTTCAAATTCAGCTCTATCTCTTTAATTTTTTCAGGCGAAGCCGCTGGAGAGACTGCCGCTGGTGCTAACATCCTAACTGCAGGTTTTACTGTTTCCTGCATTGCAACACTTTCATCTGGCTTCGCTTCTTCTACCTGTTCATCCTGCATTGCAACGCCTTCATCTGGCTTCACTTCTTCTACCTGTTCATCCTGCATTGCAACACTTTCATCTGGCTTCGCTTCTTCTGCCTGTTCATCCTGCATTGCAACACTTTCATCCGGTTCAACCTCTTCTACCTGCTCGGTCTGCATTACAATGTCTTCATCTGATTGAACTTCTTCAACTTGATTGGCATCTTTTTGAGCATCGGCTTCATCTGCATAAGCTGTATTGATTGGCAATAAAGTCAATATCATACAAAGCACAAGCATGATACTCATCCACCTTTTCTTTCTCATCTTCATTCCTCCATTTCTTATTTCTTTTCGCGGTTGCTAACACCCAAAAATATCAAAATTACCCGTTATTTATTTTAAATGAAACACTAAAGAATTGCACTAGCACTTGTGTTAGTAATAGACTGACAATCATAACTTTCAGCAATATACTATCATACTCATCAAACATTTGCTCATCTGACTCTGGAAAAACAAAAACATTATCGCTTTAACGTAAAAACCATATTGTCTTTTTTTCAGAAAACTTATTCTGTTTTTCAACTTCTGTGATATAATGCTTTATTATAAAAATTCCCGTAACTGTTCAGAGCTAACCTCCAAAATGCTACGCATTTTATACCTGTTTTTTGAAATTTTGCTTGGCTCTGAACAGTTACAAATTCCCATGGATAAAACGAGGTGAACTAAGTGAAAAAGAAAACACTTGTGCCTCTTATCATTTTTTTACTGGGCGTATGCCTTGTTGGTTTAATTGTATACATAACAGACACCCACGAAAAAGAGCAGAGACACATAACAGCACAATTAAACGTAGCCACCTATGGCGAACGCATAAAGAATGAAATTACAAATGGAATTGAGATCACGGATACCTTGGAACAGATTCTAATCAGTGAAAATGGTGAGATTCATCAGTTTGAAACGATTGCCGGGAATCTTATGTCTGATTCTATTGAATGCATACAGCTTGCTCCTAATGGTGTTGTAACAGATATTTATCCGGCTGATGGAAATGAGGCAGGTAAGATTGATTTAATCCATGATAAAGACCGCGGAAAGATTTCCTGTTACGCCAGAGACAACCATACAATCATTACGCAAGGTCCTTTCGAATTGAAACAGGGTAGCTATGGAATTGCGGTACGCAATCCAGTCTACCTGAAAGATAAAACCGAGCAAGAGTATTTCTGGGGATTTACTATCGTTATCCTGCGTGTTCCGGACATTTTTTCAGACTCATTCCTTGCACTTTCAAATTTTGGATACGACTATAAAATTTTAAAAACGAACGCTCCATGGAGTGATACTTATAAAGTGGTTTATCAATCAGATGGTGAAACAAATCATCCTGTTTCTTATACATTTACAATAGGAGATGAAAAATGGAAATTTGAAATAACTCCTAAAAGTGGATGGAGAAATAACTCACTACTGATAATCATCATCGGACTGTTTCTTACAATAAGCCTTCTTCTGTCAATTCTTACCAGAGTATGGCTAGTAGCAAAAGAACTTAAGAACAAATATCAAATAATGGCTCATACAGATTCTCTTACAGGAATTTATAACCGCTATGGATTTGATGAGTTAGCAGAAAAAATGATTTCTCAAAATCCTCAAACACATTTTGTGGCTGCCCTCCTTGATATCGATGATTTCAAGTTTATTAATGATATCTATGGACATAGTTATGGAGACAGGGCATTAAAGAGTCTTGCAGACAGCATGAAGGCTTTTTTTCCATCCGATGCATTACTGGGAAGAAACGGTGGTGATGAATTCTGCATTCTTTTACCAAATTGTACCTTTGCAGAAGCAGATGTACAGCTACAGCAATTCACTAAACTTTCCAAAACATTCTCATATCAGGGTAAGGAACATGCATTTTATATTTCTCTTGGATATGCAGAATATCCAACATTTGCATCCGACCGTTCACAGCTCATGCGCTGCGCAGACGCAGCTCTTTATGAAATAAAGCTTCATGGTAAAAACGGATGTATGGCCTACAGAGAAGGTCTTCGGTCAGGTGTTCGCAAACAGCTTGGATTCGCATTCAAGGATATCTCGGAACATCTTCCAGGTGCATTTATCATATACAGAGCTGACAAAGAAGATGATGAACTATTTTATGCAAATGATGAATTTTTTCATATGGCTGGATATAAAGATATAGATGAACTATTCAAATTTACTAAGAAAAGTTTTCGAAACTTGATTCGGGAAGATGAACAGCAACAGATAGAATCAAGTATCTGGGAACAGATTGACAATGGTAATGAAAATGACTATATTCACTTCCATCTTCGAAAAGCTGACGGCTCCTACCTTTCTGTGCTTGATCATGGAAGAATTGTAGAGAGCCCGCAATACGGAAAGGTATTTTATGTATTGTTCATGGATTGGGAAGATATGCATATTCGTTACAGAGATAAATTCTCAAGATAATAAAAATCGCAAAAAACAGAGCTGACCATCGTGATATCAAAGCCCGGCTCGCTTCCTTTGATATCACGATGGTCAGCTCATTTGCATGGTGTGGGCATTCCATGCAAATGAAAGGTGGTGCCAAATCAACAATTCCTGAGTTCAAAATTCAGTACTGAATTTTGAGCTCAGGAATTGTTCACTCAACCCGAAGCATCCGATAACCGATGCCGATGTGCGTTTGTATGTATTGCTGCCCATCTTTCCCGTTTTCCAGCTTTTTGCGCAAGGTTGCCATGAATACTCGCAGAGAAGCAATATCATTTTCCCAACTGCTGCCCCAAATCTGCTGCGTAATGTAGGTGTGTGTCAGAACCTTACCCACATTTTTTGAGAGCAGGCACAGCAGCTTGTATTCGATGGGCGTCAAGTGCAGTTCTGCACCATCAATATATGCGCAGCCTGCCGCATAGTCGATTTTCAGCGCACCATTCGTAAAAATCGGAGTTTCCTGCGCCGTATCCGCTTTCATCAACGCTAATCTTCGCTGCGTCACCCGTAGCCGCGCCAGTAGCTCATCCACAGAAAAGGGTTTCGTCAGGTAATCGTCTGCCCCGGCATCCAGCGCCCCGATTTTATCAGATTCCTCCGTTCTGGCGCTGATCACAATAATCGGCATATTCGACCACGAACGGATTTTTCGGATGATCTCCACACCGTCCATATCCGGGAGTCCCAGATCGAGCAGCACAATATCCGGATTATGCGACAGTGCCTCCAGCACGGCGCTTGCGCCGTTTTGAGCCGAGAGATATCTGTATTCGTGAGTTTTCAGCGTCGTCGTAATTAAATTGCGCACCGGGGTATCATCTTCTACAACAAGAACAAGCGGCTTATTCATTTAAGTTCACCTCACTAAGTGGTACCGTAAAGGAAAAGATGCATCCATGCGGCGAATTGTCTTTCAGCGTCATTTCGCCATTATGTGCATGAATAATGGTTTGACAGAGAGTAAGTCCAAGCCCAAGACTTCGGCGGCTGTCGCCAATTGGATTACTCCCGGTAAAGAACATTTCAAAAACACGTTCTTTTAGTTCATCTGAGATACCGGGACCGTTATCGCTGACGCATATCTCAGCCATATTTTCTCGCGGGATTGCCGTAATCCGGATGTTCGATCCAGTCGGAGTATATTTGACTGCGTTGTTCACCAGATTGATAAGTACCTGCACGATGAGTCCTGCGTCCACCCGCACCAGCAACGGTACGTCTCCGCAATCTACCTCGATGTGATGTTCTGTCGATCTTCGGTCGATATGCCGGAATGCTTCCGATACGATGTCATCCACGACCTGATCAGAAAGGCGCAGCTTTACGCTGCCGTCCGAGATTTTCGTAATAGAAAGTAAATTCTCAACCAGACCAGTCAGCCATTGCGCATCATCATAGATATCCGTAAAAATCTGTTTCCGTGTTTGCTCATCCAGCGCATTATAACTGTGCAGCAGCGTATCTGCATTACCGGAAATGGAGGTCAACGGGGTTCTGAGGTCATGAGAAATCGAACGAAGAAGATTGGCACGAAGCTGTTCGTTCTTTGCAAAAACAGCAGCTTTTTCCTTTTCTGCGGCATTGTGCAGGCTTTCCAGCGCCAGAGCGCACTCTCCGAGAATGGAGAACAGAACGCTGGATGTAAATGCGTCAGGCTGCGTTTGCTTATCCATCAGAATCCCGACAACGCCGAAAACCTGCTGCCCGGTACGAATGGCAAGATACAGCCATTTTGCCTTTGGAAAGTTATGCGTCGTTGCGCCGGCACACTTGCGGTTTTGCCAGACCCATTGAATCACGTTTTGCTCCCCATCCGCATCTGAGATGCTGTATGGGCTACGCCCGTCAACCGGGTAAATAATTTCATCCAACAAAGCACCGCCCTGCGCTGGGCAAATCAAAACGTCCCGCTGCATGAGCTTTTGTATCTGCATTGCGGTCATCCGATAGACTTCCTCCGGCGTTTCTGCCTTTTGAAGCTGCCTGTTCATATCAAAAAGGAGCTTCGTGCGATAAGCATCCCGTGCGGATAGCTGTGCATGGACTTTAAGCTTTGCGGCAAGTGTGCCAGTCAAAAGCGCCGCTGCAAACATGACTGCAAAGGTTATGGGATATTTGCTGCCATAGGCAACCAAGGACAGTCTGGGTTCCGTCAGAAAATAATTGAACAGGATGACGCTCAAAAAAGCGGACAGCACACCGCAGATATACCCGCTAGTAAAGGCGGAAGTCAGAAGCACACCCAGTAGGTAAACCATAATGATATTGGCATCTGCAAAGCCGAGCCGCAGAAAGACCCATCCAATGATCGTTGCAACCGCCAGAATCCCGACAGTCAGAAGCAGTTCCCAGGCGGTCGGAAGCGCCGGGCAAATAGCGATCAGCCGGTTCCTGCGATAGCTTTTGTAGACTTCCGCATCTGGAATAATGTGAATGTCTACCTCCGGAGCCAGTGCGATGAGCCGTTCTGTCAGCGTCGGTTCGCTCCAGAAATGCCGCCGCTTCAAACCGCTTCGCCCGATTACGATTTTGGTCACGTCAGAGAGCCGCGCATATTCCGCAATCTGCGTCGGTACATCTTCTCCGTGTGTTGTGACGATTTCTGCACCAAGTTGCTGCGCCAGACGCATATTCGCCTGCAATCGAACGGTATCTTCCGCGTTCATATCAGCGTCTCCGGGTGTTTGCACATAGAGTGCGGTAAGGCTTCCGCGAAATGCCTGCGCCATTTTTTCTGCCATTCGTACAATGCGTTCATTGGATGGAGACGAGGACAGGCACACCAGAATATGCTCTTTTGACATTTCACTTCCTTTGTTCTGCACACTTTCACCACCCCTCTTAAAATAATATTATAGCACCAATATGTGACGGTTTCTACCGCGTCCAATCGGATTTACTGCCCGTTCATATCCGGAAACACTTTTGCAGCGTCTTATATTCGCCCAACGCTAAAATCGTTGTTTCCCCAGACAGCACCGTATCCGGTGTAATCGAAACGTCTGTTTTTCCCGAACGCTTAATGCCGAGAATGTTAATACCATACTTTCTGCGAATATCCAGCTCTCCAACGCTTTTGCCAATCCACCTTTCCGGAATTTCTACTTCAAAAATGGCGTGCTGGTCGTCAATTTCTACGTAGTCAAAGATATGATTGGAGCTGTATCGGATCGCAGCCCACTTTGCCACTTGCTTTTCCGGGTAGACTACATGGTCAGCACCGTTGCGAAGCAGAAACTTCGCCTGCACATCCCGTTCGGCACGCGACACCACGCACTTCGCGCCTAGCTCCTTCAACAGCGACGTCGTTTCCAACGAGTTCTGAAAACTGCCGCCAATGGTCACGAGGCAGACATCAAAATTTCCAATGCCAAGAGAGTGAAGAAACTCCGCGTTTGTACTATCACCAATTTGCGCGTTTGTGACGTAAGGCAGCACATCATTGATTCGTTCCTCGTTTGTATCAACCGCCATGACCTGATGACCCAGCTGAGAAAGCTGTACTGCGATATGCCGTCCAAAACGGCCTGCGCCAATTAATAGAATGTTTTTCATGAGAAAAGACTCCTTATCCAATCATAATTTTTTCCTTCGGCATCTTTGCACCGGTTGCTTTTTTTCCGGAAAATGCCGCATAAATAAGTGTAAGACCGCCGACTCTGCCCAGATACATGAGCGTGATCAGCACCATTTGCGACGTAATATGCAGCTGCGGTGTAATGCCAAGTGTCAATCCCACCGTTCCAACCGCCGAAGCTGTTTCATACAGGCATGTGGAAAGCGACAAGTTTTCATAAGCGCTGATAAAAACAGCGCCGCCAAAAAACAGCACAAGGTACATCATCAGAATGGTCGCGGCGGTTTTAACGGCGCTGCAATCGACTCTGCGTCCAAAAAATTGGGCACTATCGCGCTGACGGAAAGTCGCAACAGCATTGGCAAGCAGAACCGCCAGCGTTGTTGTTTTCATACCGCCCGCCGTAGAACCCGGAGAACCGCCAATGAGCATCAAAAGGATCATCACGCCCTGCGATGCGCTGGACATCGCGGATAGATTTACCGTGTTGAAGCCCGCTGTCCTCGGCGTGACGGACTGAAAAAAGGATGCCAGCAGCCGGTTTCCGGCGGGAAGCGCAGAAAAGTCTGAGAAGAAGAAAAACACAGCAGGCAGAAGAATTAAAAGACCTGTCGTGACGAGAATCACCTTGCTCTGCATCCGGTAGCGATGAAACCGCCACTTGTTTTCGCAGATGTCATTCCACGTCAGAAATCCAATGCCGCCAATCACGATCAGCAGCATAATCGTGATATTGATTACCGGACTGCCAGCATAGCCGGTAAGGGATGGATAGAGATTGTCCTCTGTCCCAAGAATATCAAACCCGGCGTTACAAAAAGCAGATATGGAATGAAACAATGCCATCCAGATGCCTCGCCATCCATAGTCCCGGCAGAACACCGGCAGCATGGCAAGCGCCCCCAGCAGCTCAATCAGAAACGTCCCTCGCAGAATGAAGCGTGTCAGACGAACGATTCCGCCGACCTGAGGTGCTGAAATTGCGTCCTGCATGGTGCTGCGCTGCATCAACGATATTTTTCGCCCGGACAAAAGCGCTAACGACGCTGCGACGGTCACAACGCCAAGTCCTCCAATCTGAATCAGCGTCAGAATGACCACTTGCCCAAAGGCTGACCAATAACTGCCTGTATCCTGCACCACAAGCCCCGTCACACATACGGCAGAGGTCGCGGTAAACAGTGTTTCGTTAAACGGCGTTACGCCCCCGGCTGTTGTGGAGATCGGCAGCATCAGCAATAGCGCACCTAGCAGAATGACTCCGGCAAAACCCAATATGATAATTTGAAAAGACGAAAGACGGCGCTTTCGGCGAATGTTCTCTCCTGGCATAAAGGCAACTCCTTATCAGCATTAATATTATAATTATACAGCCGTAGATTTTAAGAACGTATAAGAGACATTTACGACGTATTAAGATTGAATAAAGATGGGGAGATTGCTTCATCCAAACCTTCACATTGAATAATGAACCCTTCTCTTTGGTAAAAAGAAATTGCTCTGTTACCTATGCCACATGGCTGCATTTCTCTTTAGTGATTACTGATCAATAAATTGGGCTTCCTCCCTCCCAAGTTTTATATTTCTTATGGTTTTCTTCAGCAACTTCATATCAACCGGTTTTGAAATATGAGCATTCATTCCAGCAGCGAGAGAGTGCTGCATATCCTCTGAAAATGCATTGGCAGTCATGGCAATAATCGGGATCGTCTTTGCCTGTTCATGTGAACTTCTACGGATTGCCTCCGTTGCCTCATAACCATTCATAACAGGCATTTGTACATCCATCAAGATCATATCATACTCACCGGGCACGGACTGTTCAAATGCTTCCAAAATCCTTTTGCCATTTTCACAAATAGTACACTCTGCACCTTCAAACTTTAATAATTCCATTAGGATTTCTGCATTCAACTCATTATCCTCTGCACAAAGGAAGCGCATTCCATTCAGAATATCACTATCTGTCTCATGCATTTCTATCTGTTCTGTCGAAGAAACTACTCTGTTCTCCACAATTTTTAGATTTAAGATTACTTCAAAACGACTTCCTCGATTCGGTTCGCTTTCAACCTCAATCGTTCCCCCCATCGATTCAACCAGATTTTTAGTGATTGCCATTCCCAGACCAGTTCCCTGTATTTTGTTTGTTACGGAACTTTCTGCACGAGTAAATGCATCAAAGATAGTTTCTTTAAAATCAGCAGACATTCCCATACCATTGTCACTGACTATAAAATGATATTTTCCATATGTAGAAGAGTTTGTCTCACTTTCTTCTGCTATAAACTGGATTATTCCACCTTCCTGTGTGTACTTTATTGCATTAGACAACAGATTACTGAAAATCTGCATCAGATGAACCTTGTCGCCATTTACCCACTCATGTTTAAGGTTTTCTTTTGTGATTATAAAACTCTGATTTTTTTCGTTTGCCTGTGAATGAAATATTGTATTGAGTTCTTCCATAAAATCCAGAATAGAAAAATCAGAATATTTGAAAACTGTTTTTCCAGCTTCAATCTTGCTCATATCCAAAACATCATTAATAATTCCTAATAGATGCTGAGAAGAAATAGCTATTTTATCTGCATACTCTATAACTTTTTCTTTGTCGCCGGCATTATGTCTGATTAATGATATAATACCAATGATTGCGTTCATAGGTGTGCGAATATCATGCGACATATTGGATAAAAAATCTGTTTTTGCCTTATTTGCATTTTCAGCGGTCTGTAGAGCCTCAATAGCAATGTTCTTAGCCTTTTTCAGATTTTTATTAGCTTCTTCCATTTCGCTTATAATCATTGCCTGAAGCTCATTGTTTCTTTTTTCAAATTTAACTTTTTGATTTGCAATACTGAATCTGGAAATACTGTAGAATAATCCAGCAAAAAGCAAGAGTATAAATCCTGTCATGAGCATTGTAGTAAACCCAATCGTTTTCTGGTATTCTTTCAACACATTATCTACTGTCGCTTTTTTTACAATATAAATCAACATCGTATTGTTGCTTTCTATCGGACAATATCCCAAATAATAGGGCTTATCTTTCTTCAAAAGTTCTACTCCCTTTTTTCTTTCCGCAATCTTTTTATTCAGAGAATCAAACTCTTTTTCTGTTATAGCATGATTACTTTTCAGATGTTTCAGTAATGAATAATTTCGAAAAAAAATGTCATCCTTCTGGTTCGTATAAGTAATATTTCCATCATCATCCAACATGAAGAGATATGCACTTCCATCATATCCTCCAAGATTTAACATGGAGTCTAATTTCGAATGATCATACACTGTTCCAATCGCTGTATAAGTTTCCCCATTAATCGTATATTCCTGACATGGAATTGCTACCAAATAACCGTCTTTTTTCACTTGTTCAAATTCAAAAGCGACCAATTTTTCAATATTAGATCCGTTTCTCAAATCCAGCAAAAGCTTACTAGGCATATCAACTTTCAATTTTGTTCCATCTGAGGTTATAGCTTTTCCATTTTCCTGTAGAAATAAAAGTGTACTCTCAGATTCTTTTTCCCATGCCTTAAAAAAGTTTCGGTTATTATCTGCTTCAAGGGATATTTTCTTCTCTTTACACAGATAGCCCTCAACAAAATGTAACTGTCTATAGTATCCACTCACTTGCATATCATAGGTCTGTTGAATCTGTTCGACAACAGCTTCCATACTGATTTCTCCATTTACCTCAATATATGTATTCATCCTATTCAACAGAAACTTTACAAAAACAAAACTTGAAAGAATGAAAATTATAACAAACAATGGCATTATTATTTTTTTCTCTTAATTATCTCTTGTTTTATTTGCACTTTTTTTTTCAACCTCTATATAGTCTTCTGGTGCTGACGGTTGCTGCCCATTTGACATGGCCGCAATCCATGCACTAGATAATGTTGTATCCCCTATTTGCTCAATAGCACATTTTGGATTAATTTTTGTGAACTACCCATTGTCTAAAGCCAATGGGCTTCCTGCTTCGCAGACCTCGTAACCTACTATCTCCACAGGCGTTAATTCGGACAGTCCCTGTCCTATATTGTTATTCCTTTTATGCTCTTTGTCTTAATCCTTCTTCCAGTATATTCTTTGCCGCATTGATATCTCTGTCATGATTTGTTCCACAGACAGGACATATCCATTCCCTTACTGATAGATTTTTCGTCTCTGTATTTTGGTATCCACAGACTGAACACAGCTGACTACTAGCATAAAATGTATTTATCTTGATATATTTTCTGCCATTCCACTTTGCCTTATATTCTAACTGTCTTGTAAGCTCATACCATGATACATCACTTATAGACTTTGCCAAATGATGATTTTTTACCATGTTTTTTATCTGCAAATCTTCCGAAACTATCACTTGGTTTTCGCTGATAATCTCATGGGACATCTTGTGCAGATAATCTTTTCTGGTATTTGTTATTTTTTCATGGCATAATGCTATCTTTTTCTTTGTTTTGTAGTAATTTTGACTTCTTTTCTCTTTATGGGCTAACTGCCTTTGCAGTTTTATCAGTTTCTTTTCGTATTTTCTGATGATTTTTGGATTTTCGTATTTCTTCCCAGCTGAAGTAATACATAACTCCTTAATACCTAAATCTATTCCTGTATTTTGATTTACATGTGGCAGTTCCACGTGTTCTGTTTCCACTAAAATTGATACATAATATTTTCCACTCGGAATTTGTGATATCGTTGCCGATTTTATCTGCCCGCTAAAATTTCTATGCAGTTTTGCTTTTACATTTTTTAATT